>MDTB01071118.1_pt1 | contig 67332 bp, 63 predicted proteins | sample 811161 | NCBI WGS metagenome assembly MDTB01 (sample SAMN05326650, study PRJNA326480) | marine metagenome | isolation source: seawater | place: Mediterranean Sea | collected 2009
GGTTTGGATTGTGGTGCGGATGACTACATAACAAAACCATTTAGTCCAGCAGAACTTATTGCAAGAATAAAGGCACTTTTAAGAAGATCCTCTTCTAGTCAAGATCAAGTATTAGAATTTGAAGATATTAAAATCATAACAAATCAGCACAAGGTGTATAGAGGCGAAGCTAGAGTCCATCTTGGCCCAACAGAATATAAACTTTTAAAACACTTACTAGAAAACCCAGGAAGAGTTTATAGCAGAGAACAACTTCTTGATTCTGTCTGGGGACATGGAATTTATGTTGAAGCAAGAACTGTTGATACTCACATCCGAAGACTCAGAAAAGCAATCAACATCAAAAATAAAAAAAACTATATTAGAACAATTCGAGCAGCAGGGTATTCTATTGACACTAATTAAAAATTATTTAATCCTTCTTAAAAGAATCAAAATAAATCAATGAAATTTGAAAATGGAATAACTGTAATTGTAACAACTTTTAATAAAGAAGAATTTATAATACAAACGCTCGAATCAGCAATTATCCAATTTAAAAATAAAAAAGAAAATTATCAAATTATAGTCGTTGATGATGGATCAACAGATAGATCCTATGAAATAGCCAAAGATTTTCTTCGAAAGAATAATGTTAATCATAAAATATTTAAGCAAAAGAATACTGGCCCGAGCATAGCAACGAACAATGCATTTAAATTTGTAAAATATTCATTTATCAAACTTCTCGACGGCGATGATTTGATTTCTCCTGACAGTTTGGATTATATGAAAAGTCAGATGGAGAAAGAAAATATGGACCTTTTATATGGTAATTGGGAATGGAACAAAAATCCTATCAACTACAAATTTAAAAAAAACAAACCAAAGTCATCCATCATGATTAATCCAATTAATAAATTTATTGTTAATGGATGGGGTGGGTCTAGCAATCTTATGATAAGATCAAAAGCATTTCTTGAAATTGGCGGATGTGATAACAAAGTTTTTGTTCAAGATTTCTCTCTTCCACTCAGGATTGCGGGACATCACTTAATATCAAAAAATTCTAAAATATTTTCAATTGGTTCTACAGAAAAGGTTATTTGTGTTGGTCCATCCCATATTGAAAGTAGAATTATGAATAATAATAGCCAAACACTTTATGATTTATCGATTGCAACATTAAACTTTATCGAAAAAGCAGAGTTTCTCGATAAAGGTATAAAAAGAAAAGCATTTAGAAAAATAATTGCTCGCTGTTGGTCATGGAGAAGAAGAGTTTTGAAAGAAAAGTTTATAAATAAATTTTTGTGGTCTTATTGCCTAAGTAAGTTATATATAAAGTTTGATTGTTCTATTGTGAGATATCACGTCCACAGAACATGGATATCAGATAAAAAAATAAGAAGAATAAATACAACAGATACTTCAAAAAAAAAAATATTAATCTACGTTGGGCTTGATCTCCTTGGAGATGGTTTGTTTAAGATTCCTTTTTTGAAAAGTCTTAAAAAATTATTTCCAAATTCTCACATCACATGGTTTGCTGGAAAAGGTAAATCTATATTTAATGATTCACTTAAACCCTTATCTCAAAACTTGATAGACCATGTCCATGAAGAAACTTTCGGGTCTAGTGGGTTTGACATTTTTAAAAAAAATAAAATTGGTAAATTTGATATTGTGATAGATACTCAAAAGAGATTTCTAACCACTTTAATTTTAAGAAAAATTAAAACAAAAATATTTGTTTCGTCTTGTGCTAATTATCTTTTTTCTGATTTAGTTCCTCAAGATCCTGATGAGAAAAATATTAGTAAAAATCTTGTAAATTTAGTTGAGGTTTTTAGTTGTCGAAAAATAGAATTTAAGAATATTACCAATAACTCAAAAGACAAAAAAATCGCTATTTGCCCAGGTGCCTCAGTTATTTGGAAAAGATGGGCGCTAGAAAATTTTATTGATTTGTCTGAACACTTGATAAGAAGAAAGCTTATTCCTACTTTTATTTTAGGGCCTCAAGAAAAAGATTTAGAAAGAAATTTATCCAGAGAGTTTGGAAAAAAAATTATTGTTATTAATAGTGAAAGTCCAATGCAAACAATTAAAGCTGCACAAAAATGCAGAGCAGGAGTTAGCAATGACACTGGTTGTGGACATTTGATCGCATCAACTGGAATTCCAACAGTAACATTATTTGGCCCAACAAATTACAAAAAATTCTCTCCCATTGGCAACTCTAGGAGCATTTCTATTTCTTCACAAAAAATATTTAAGTCAGAAAATATCAACGCTATTCCTGTTAATTTGGTTATTAAAAAACTAAAACGAATTGTTGATCGATGAAGATTAAATATATAAAGATGTTATTTTAAAATCTGTAAATGATAGAAAATACAAAAATTGTAAAGACTAATAAATGGATAGGAACAGTATTTGTTCTAAGTGGGATAATGTTGACTAACTTAAATTATTATCCATTAAATATATTTTTGCATGGAACAGGAGTTGTTTTTTGGACAATCAGTGGTTTTATGTCTAAAGATAAAGCTATTTTAACGAACTTTGGATTTCAAATTCCCATTTTCATTTTTGGTATTGTTAATTTTTTTTTGAAATAAATTTAGTTTACTAATTTTTTCAAATCTTCTTTTTTTGGCCTTGCTCCATATTGTTGAATAATTATTGCGGCCACTTTACATCCAAATGATGCCGAATCTAAAGGTTTATTGCCTTTTAATAATTTGTATAAAAAGCCTGCTGCAAACATATCCCCTGCGCCGGTTGTATCAACGACAGAGCTCACTGGCATCGCTGGAATTATTTCAGTTTTTTCTGGTTCTATAACACAAACTCCGTTGCTCCCTAATGTTTTTAACATAATTTCAATATTATTTAACCGAATAAAATCATTCTCCTCACTATCTTCTAAAAGCTGCTTATATTCATTTTCATTCCCAATCAGAATATGAACATATGATTTTATAAATTTGGTAAAATCTTCTTTAAACATCTTTACTAAATTAACATCTGAAAGTGAAAAAACTATTTTGACTCCTTTGTTAATTGCAAAATCAACAGCTTTCTTTATTGCTTTTCGAGCCGAATCAGAACTCCACAAATATCCCTCAATCATTAAATATTCAATATCCTCAAAAAAAACTTCCTTTATATCATCAGCATCAAGAGTTGTACTAGCTCCAAGGAAGGTCTGCATTGATCTCTCTCCATCTGGGGTAACAAAAATAACACACCGTGCCGTAGGCAATCCTTTTGATGATTGACTACACAAAAAATTTGTATTTGTCTCTTCCATATCAGAGATAAATTCATCCCCAAGTTGATCTTTCTTAACCTTTCCACAGAATAGAGAGTTTTGACCTAAAAGAGAAATTCCAACAATGGTATTTGCAACAGAGCCTCCTGAATCTTTCTTTACAGGCTCTATTTCTTTTAAAATTTGATCTGATATTTCTTGGTCAACTAATACCATAGACCCTTTAGATAAATTTTTAGATTCCAAGAACTTTTCAGAAACTGATGTAACAATGTCGAGAACCGCATTGCCCATTCCTAATATTTTTTTATTCATAATCTAGATCCTGACTAATTGCATTTAATTGTAAACATTTAAAAGTGAAAATCTATTAGACAAAATAATATCTTTAAAAAATTTAAAAAAAACTTTATATAATAGCGTAATGAAAAAAATATTTTTAGATATAACGGTTTTGCCCTATAGAAGTCTGTCCAAAAAAGGATTCAAAAATCTGATGTTTATTGTATGTTTTGTTTTCTTTTCTGTAGGTGTTTTTTTCTGGCACATTGGCGCTTGGCCAGTTTTTGGATTCTTAGGATTGGACGTTCTTTTACTTTACTATGCTTTTAAAATCAATTATAAATCTGGAGAAATTTTTGAGACTCTGAAAATTATCAGAGATAACTTTCTAATTACAAGAAACTTCCCTTCGGGGAAAAAACAGATCTGGAATCTCGAGCCCTACTGGACAAAAGTAGAGATTTCTAATCCAAGAAGGAACCAACATAATTTAATCGTCAAATCAAGAGATAAAGTCGTGTTGTTGGGTTCATTTTTAAATTATAAAGACAAAAAAAAACTTCGAGAAAAGATTGAGTCTGCTCTAAAATTATCTAAAACTCCTTAAGAGAATTATTCTGAAGCAATTAAATATATTATTCAAAAGTTATTTGGCCTTAATATTTCTTTCAGCTATCTGGGGAAGTTCCTTTATTTTTATAAAACTAAGTATAAGTACAATTACACCAAGTTTATTAACGTTTTACAGACTACTTGTTGCATCGATTTTTCTTTTTTTTTTCTGCAAAAAAAAAAAACAAATTTTAAAATTATTATTTGATAACAAAATGCTTTTTCTAGGAATAGCTATATTTGGCAATGTCCTTCCATTTAATCTTATAAGCTTCAGCGAAATATATGTAGATAGTGTAGTTGCTTCAACTCTTATAGGAACAATGCCACTTTTTACATTTATTATCTCTTTTTTATTATTCAAAAAACAAACATTTAATATGCTTAGTATTTCAGGTCTCTTAATAGGCTTTTTTGGAATGATTGTTTTTATTGGTTTCTCGAATATTTTTAAATCCTCGCTGATATCTAATTTTTCATTTCTTATTATTTTCTCTGCATGTTCTTATGGCTTAGCAGCAAATTTAGTTAAAAAAATAGTTAATTTATCTTCTCTTGAAATTGCCACCTTTTCGACGTTACTTGCTACCTTCTGTGCATTACCTATTTTAATCCTAGACCTGCTAACATTTAATAATGTGTATTATGATCTTATAAGTAAAATAACTTTAAAAAGTTTTTTTTCTGCCACAATTCTTGGAGTGCTTTGTACAGGCTTGGCTATTATAATCTTCTTTCATTTAATAAAAATTAAAAACGCAGTATTTGCAAGTCAAAGCAATTATCTAATCCCTTGCTTTGGAACTTTATGGGCTTATTTATTTCTGGACGAAAATTTATCAAAAAATATGGTTTATGGGCTTATTCTAATTGTTATTGGAGGGTGGATGGTAAATACATCAATTAAGGAAAAAAATTAGTAAAGAAACTATTTAACTAACTTTTCACTCGCATCAGGCTGTTCGCCAACTTCATATTCTTCATATTCCATTACAGGTTTTATCTGCTTTTCGGTCTGAATTTTATATACAACTGTTACAGCTTTCTGAAAATTGACTCTTGCTTTTTCTAAATTTCTCTCAGCAAAAGAAACAGACCCCCCCAACCATGCATTATCTTCAAGTGCATTTGATGCTGATATTAGATATTCGGATGCCTCTATTAACGAACTATGAACCTCTCTTAACTTAACAGAATTTGGAATTTTTAATTTCTTTAGATCGTCTGGCCTACCAAAGGATTCTAAGTGCCCTTTAACCAACTCCTCTGCTTCTTTAAAATGATCTTCATCCGATCTGTCGTTCCTAAGATTAAAGGCATCTAGAAGCCTTCCTTGAATTATAATTGCATTGCCGAGATGGCCAAGCCTAACATCCATAATTGACTTGTAACTATCAAGATCGTTTTGCGATATTTTTTCTTCACAAGAGAAAAGAAAAAATAAAGACATAAATATAATAAATAAATTTTTTAAAAACATAACTACACTTTTACCATATCCATTATTGAATATAAACCTGGCTTCTGCTTAATTATCCAAATTGCAGCTTCGAGTGCACCCACAGAAAAAATCTTTCTGCTTGACGCTACATGTTTAAGCTCAATGCGCTCTCCATCAAGAAAAAAAAGCACAGTATGTTCACCAATAACATCACCACCACGAATAGAAGAAAAACCTATTTCGTTTTTTGTTCTTAAGTTGTTATTATCTTTTTCTCTGTAATTTAATTTGTTTAATCTTTTATCACCCTCTTTAATGGACTCAGCTAATGAAATAGAGGTGCCTGAAGGAACATCCTTTTTTTTATTGTGATGTATTTCTGTTATCTCAATATCAGATTGGATGCCAATACTTTTTGAGGTTGATTTAATTAAATCTTTTAAAAGATTTATCCCTATGCTCATATTGAAAGATCTAAGGATTTTCTTTCCATTTATCAATGACCTAAAACTCTTTTCTTCTTGTTCGGTATAACCAGTTGTGCCTGTGACTAGTGATAGGTTATGATTAAAATTATCCATTTTTTTTAATAATTCTAAAGTTGCTGAGGGTGACGTGAAATCTATAACTACATCAGTCTTCTCAAGAAAATAATCTATATCGTCTGTAACGATTATATTTGAAACTTTCTTTCCAATTAATTTGTGGCCTCGTTTTTCGCATAAAGCCGTTAACTTTAAGGAGCTAAAATCTTTAAGTTGATCAATTAAATCCATACCCATTCTCCCATTTGGGCCAAAGATACCTAGTTTAATTTCCATCATTTTTCGATTTTAAGTTAAACCATCCCAAAAGTCTTTTACTTTTGAGAAAAATCCAGATCTTTCAGGACTATTACTTTGGTTTAATTCATTATTGAATTCACTAAGAAGCCGTTTCTGATTTTCTGATAAATTTTTTGGTATTTCAATCATAAGTGAAATTATCATATCCCCAAATGAAGTTGAACGTATAGTGGGCATTCCTTTTCCGTTTAGTCTAAATTGATCCCCATGTTGAGATCCTGCTGGAACTCTCACTTTTACTTTGCCTCCTGAAACGGTAGGAACTTCAACTGAACCACCTAAAGAAGCATCAACAATTGAAATTGGAACATTACAAAAAATTTCAGTTCCATTTCTTCCAAATATTGGATGTTCAACCATTGTTACAAATAAATATAAATCACCTGGTGATGATCCATTTTGCCCAACAGCCCCCTCTCCCGACAACCTTATTCTACTGCCATCCTCCACACCTGCAGGAATGTTTACTTCTAATTTTCTATTTTTTCTTCTCCTACCTTCTCCATGACATGATGTGCAAGGGTCAGTTATAACTTGACCGGCGCCTCCACAAGAAGTGCAAGTTCTCTCAACAGTAAAAAAACCCTGAGATGCCCTTGTTCTGCCAGACCCACCACAAGCATTACAATTTTCTAAGCCAGAGTTATTTTCTGAGCCGGATCCTTTGCAGTCATCACATCTAATTAATGTATCAAAAGATATTTCTTTCTTTGTTCCTGTATAAGCTTCCCTAAGATCGACATCAACTTCATATTTTAGGTCTTGACCCCTTTCTTCTCTTTTCTTTGATGGCCTCCCCCCAAAGTCTCCAAAAAAATCCTCAAATATATCGGAAAAACTTCCAAATCCTCCACCAAAACCCTCAGAAAATCCAGCTCCAGACTGTTGTGAAAAAGCATCGTGACCGTAGGTATCATAGGCTTGCCTCTTTTCTGGGTTAGACAAAACTTCGTATGCTTCAGAAATTTCTTTAAACTTCTTCTCTGCATTTTGATCACCCGGATTTTTATCAGGGTGATATTTCATTGCAAGTTTTCTGTAAGAGCTTTTTAATGTCGCAGAATCCGTGCCTTTTGAAACACCCAAAACCTCATAATAATCATTTTTTGACATAGTAAATTAGATTAGGCAGACTTCTCTTTCTTGTCGTCGTCATCGGTATCATCTTTTTTTTCAGTCACATCCTCAAAGTCGGCATCCATTACATCGGAATCTTTTTTATTTTTTGATTTACTTGCTGGCTTTCCTTTTGCCTTTTTGGCACCAGTAGTTTCCTCTGTTTTTGGTTTCTCTTTTGCCGCTTTTTCCTGAGCCTCTTTATACATTATTTCTCCTAACTTCATTGAATCTTGAATCAAAGCATCTGTTTGTTCTTTAAGAACCTTTAGATCAGCTTTTTCATCCTTAAATGTTTCCTGAAGTGTCTTTAATGATTTTTCAATTTTTTCTTTGTCTTCTTTTGGTATTTTGGATCCATGCTCCTTAAGGCTCTTTTCAGTGCTATGGATTATTGAATCAGCGTTGTTTCTTGCTTCGATTTCTTCTAATTTTTTCTTATCAGCATCAGCATTAGCTTCAGCATCTTTTACCATCTTATCGATTTCCTCATCTGATAGCCCTCCTGATGCTTTTATCTGAATCTGGTGTTCTTTTCCTGTTGCCTTGTCTTTAGCTGAAACCTTTACAATTCCATTTGCATCTATATCAAAAGTAACTTCAATTTGAGGTGTCCCTTTTGGTGCTGGTGGGATGCCCACTAAATCAAATTGGCCTAAAAGCTTGTTGTCAGATGCTATCTGTCTTTCACCTTGAAAAACTCGAATAGTAACAGCTGCTTGATTATCATCTGCTGTAGAAAAAGTTTGACTCTTATTTGTTGGTATAGTGGTATTCTTTTCTATTAATTTTGTAAAAACACCTCCTAAGGTCTCTATACCAAGAGATAAAGGTGTAACATCTAATAACAATACATCTTTCACATCACCTGACAAAACTCCACCCTGAACAGCTGCTCCTAATGCAACAACTTCATCTGGATTGACGCTTCTATTAGGCTCTTTTCCAAAGAAATTTTTAACAGCTTCAATAACCTTTGGCATTCTAGTCATACCACCAACTAAAATTACATCATTTATCTCTCCAGCATTTAAACCAGCATCTTTGAGAGCTTGTTTGCACGGCTCAATAGATTGATCAATTAGATTTGATACAATGGTTTCGAATTTAGATCTAGAAAGTTTAATATTAAGATGCTTTGGGCCAGAAGCGTCTGCAGTGATAAAAGGAAGATTTACCTCTGTTTGCGCAGCTGTCGATAATTCTATCTTTGCTTTTTCAGCTGCCTCTTTAAGCCTTTGAAGTGCCAATTTATCTTTCTTAAGATCTATCGACTGCTCTTTCTTAAACTCTGCCGCGAAATAATCTATTAAAACATGATCAAAATCTTCTCCACCGAGCTTAGTATCACCATTAGTCGCCTTAACTTCAAAAACACCATCACCTATCTCTAAAATTGAAATATCAAAAGTGCCGCCTCCAAGATCATAAACTGCAACCGTTCCAGTTTTTTTTTTGTCAAGACCATATGCCAATGCAGCAGCCGTGGGTTCATTAATTATTCTTTTAACATCCAAACCTGCTATCTTTCCAGCATCTTTGGTTGCTTGCCTTTGAGCATCATTAAAATATGCAGGAACAGTTATTACAGCTTCTTTCACTGGTTTTCCAAGAAATTTTTCTGCGGTCTCTTTCATTTTTTGTAGAATTTTCGCACTAATTTGACTTGGCGAGTATTTTTTATCTCCAATAAGAACCCAAGCGTCCTTATTATCTCCAGCAACAATTTTGTAAGGTAAAATCTCTAAATCTTTTTTAACAGACTCATCATCCATTCTGCGACCTATTAGTCTTTTGATGGCAAATAATGTTTTTTCTGGGTTGGTAACAGCTTGTCGTTTAGCAGATTGTCCAACAAGTTGTTCTTCGTTTTCGGTAAATGCTACCATCGAAGGGGTTGTTCTAGTTCCTTCTACATTCTCGATTACTTTTGGTTCTTTGCCATCCATGATGGCTACGCAAGAGTTAGTTGTGCCAAGGTCTATGCCTATTACTGTCATAATTGTGCTCCTTTTCTTCCTTAAATTAATGGACAGAATTTTTAGTAACCCATTCAGGCATTACTAATAAATTGTCTATAAAGCAGTTTTTTTATATTATAAAATAGTAATCAAAATCAAGTTAAAAATGAAATTTTTTTTAAATGGAGTTAATTTTTCCGATCAACTCGAAATAAGTAAAATTATATCAAAAATAATTTTTTCCTATCCACTAATTATTCCAAGAACTCCAAAGTTCGATAAACCATTTAAGGTTCAAATCACAAATGCTGGTACGTGGGGGTGGATATCAGACAAACATGGTTACAGGTACGTAAAAAAACACCCCTCTACCCAAAAAAAATGGCCCCCCATTCCATGCAAATTAATAAATATTTGGAAAAAGTTTCTAAAGGAGTATAACCTACCAAATTCATGTCTAATAAATTTATACACTTACCCTGAGAGTAAATTAGGATTACATCAAGATATAGATGAGAATGATCTTACATGCCCAGTAATGTCAATATCATTGGGAAGTAAAGCAGTCTTCAAGTATGGGGAAACAAAGAAAAATCTAAAACAAAAATATCTTTCCTCCGGTGCAATAGTTTTAATGGGAGGTAAATCAAGACTTTTTTATCATGGTGTATCAAAAATTTTAAAAGTTGAAAATAACGTATTATCTCTTGATAAAATTAAATGTTTCCCTCCTGATTCAAGAATAAACATTACAATGAGATATTTTAAGAATAAAGCTAATTAATTTTCTTCATTTTTCTTATTGCCAGTAGATACTATTACCATGGCTGGTCTTAACAATCTCTCACCAATTAAAAAACCTTTTTGAAGCTCTTCCACAACAATACCCTCCGGAAATTCAGTAGTTTTCTTTGAAACAGCCTGATGGATTTCAGGATTAAATTTCTCTTTTAGCGAATCAAAACGTTTTATACCATTCTTTTCAAATATTTCATAAATTTCTTTCTCTACTGCCTCTAAACCAATCATCAAGTTCTTTAAATTTGGGTTTGAGTCAATATCTCCTTTTGAAATTGAAGATAGTGCTCTTTGAAAATTGTCCGTAACATTCAATAAATCATATGAAAAATTTTTGACTGCATATTTTAGATTCTCTTGCGTCTCTTTTTCATGCCTTTTCCTTAAATTTTCATTTTCAGCCAACTCTCTTAAAACTCTATCTTCAGATTCTTTAAGTTTTACCTTAAGATCTGCAATTATTTTATCTTTTAAATCTATTGAATTACTTGTATTTCTAGGATTTTTTCTTGATGAAACTTTATCATTTAATTCCTCCTTTTTCTTTTTTTGGTCGTTTTTTTCATTGACTTTGTTCATTTATTCTCCTTCATTAAGTTTATTCTACTTTGAACTTCTCTCCAATTAGTTTCGCTGTATAATCTACAACAGGGATAATCTTAGCATAGTTTATTCTCATAGGTCCAATAACCCCAATTGCCCCAATTATTTCTTTCTTTTTGTTTTTGAATGGGCTAATGATTGTTGAGCAGCCCGTTAGACCAAAAAGATTATTCTCCGATCCAATATAGATTTGAAGTCCCTCCGCTTGAAGAGTCTCATCAATAACACCCATCAAATTTCTTTTGTTTTCTAACTTTTCAATAAGAACTCTCACACCTTCCAATTGTTCCATGGCTTTAACATCTTCTAAAAGTTTTGATGTCCCAGTTACTATCAATTTATTTTTTTTACTGGCATCATCCCAGCAAGCAAATCCCTGATTTATTAGTTTCTTAGTAACTTTATCAATATATTTCTTATCATCTCTTATCTGGCAACTTATTATTTTCTTACTTTCTTGAAGAGTTTTTCCTTTTATAATTGAATTAAGATAATTTGTTGTTTCTATAAGGTGTGATGCAGGCAATCCTTTTGGTACGTCAATAATTCTATTTTCAATTATTCCGGTTTCGGTTACAAGTATAACAAGTGCTTTATCTTTGCTCACAGGAACAAATTCGATATGCTTGATGTATTCCTCCAATTTTGGTGCAAGAACAATCCCCGCACAATCAAGAAGACCGGATAATAATGAGCTAGTTTCACTAAACATTTCTTCAACATTTTGTGATTGACTGTTGATAACTTTTTCAATTTCAGAACATTGATTATTTGTTAATCTTCCAACTTGCAACAATCCATCAACAAAGAATCTAAGACCTAAGTCTGTTGGAATTCTGCCTGCAGATGTATGATTCGACTGAAGAAGCCCAGCCTCTTGCAAATCATACATTACGTTTCTTACTGATGCAGCTGATAGCTTTTCACCCATTTTTATAGATAATTTTCTTGAACCTACTGGTTTTCCATCTTTAAGAAAATCATTGACAATTAATCTAAAAATTTTTTTTGATCGTTGGTCGAGGTCAAAAAGAGAAGATCTTATAGATTCATTCAATTGATTTTTTCCAACTTTGGGATTGTTTTTTTCTTCCATAGTTATTATTTTTACATAGCTTTAATTAAACTATATTTTGGTGTGAGAAAATTCAATAGGAAAAATGATGATCCAAGAGAAATCTTGCTGGAGACCAACTTCATTGATAGTGCTGATGGATCTTGTCTGGTTGGTTATGGAGAAACAAAAGTGATTTGCACAGCTAGTATAGATGAGAATATACCCGGATGGCTCAAAGATAAAAATTCTGGATGGATAACTGCAGAGTATGGTATGCTTCCAGCATCAACTGATTCAAGAAATAGGCGGGAGTCAAAATCAGGGAAACAAAGTGGAAGATCAGTTGAGATTCAGAGATTGATAGGAAGATCCTTAAGATCTGTAGTGGATTTAAATAAACTTAGTGGTTATCAGATAATTATTGATTGTGACGTAATAAAAGCGGATGGTGGAACAAGAACAGCAAGTATAACTGGAGGTTTTGTTGCTCTAGACCTAGCATTGAAAAAATTAATAAAAAACCATCTATTAAAAAATAATCCGATAAAAGATTTTATTGCCGCCATATCATGTGGAATTGTTAATGGTGATATTATGGTGGATCTAGATTATTCTGAAGATTCCATAGCCGATGTTGATGCAAACTTTGTAATTGCAAGAAATTCTGGTTTTTCAGAATTACAGATATCAGGAGAAGAGAAAACATTTACCCAAGAAGATATCGTTAAAATGTTAGAAAAAAGCACTACCACTGCAAAAAAAATATTTCAAATTCAAGAAAATGTCATCAAAAAAACCAAAATTTAATTTCGGTGATACAATTGTTATTGCAAGTCATAATAAAGGAAAAATTAATGAATTTTCACAACTACTGTCCGCTTATAATATTAAGATTCTAACTTCTCTTGCACTTAACATTTCAGACGTTAATGAAACTGGAAAATCTTTTAAAGAAAACTCAATAATAAAGGTTAATAGTGTTAGCAATAAACATTTAGTTATATCCGATGATTCTGGTCTGTGCATAAATAGTTTAGATAATAGGCCTGGAATTTATTCATCAAGATTTTCTAAAGAATCTGGTGGTTGGATAAATGCCATGGAAAAAATTTATAAAGAAATTTTAGACAAAGATAGTAATGATTTCTCTGCTAAATTTGTTTGTTCGCTATCGATAAAATTTCCTTCTTCAGAAATCTTTTCTTATAGTGGTGAAGTTCATGGAAAAATCGTTTGGCCTCCTAAAGGAGAGAATGGATTTGGATATGATCCTTTTTTCATCCCTTCAGGCTCAGAAAAAACATTTGCCGAAATGAATCATAAAGAAAAAATTCTTATTGACCATCGGAATGTTGCCTTAAAAAAATTACTTAGATCACATCTAAACGGCAATTAAATATATCTTCGGTCAGTTCGTTTTTTTTTATTTTTCTCAAAAAGATTTCTCTTTTTAACAAACCTGAACTAATCTTGCTATTACTAAATTCACCGTAGAATACTCTATTTTCAACTTCTTCATTATGAAGAACCTTATAATTTTGCACAAGCTCAATTAGATCGTGAATGTGAAAATTAAAAGATATTGGGTCTTTTGAGAATACATTCCTAAAGCTTTTTATAAATTCACTATCCTTTTTTTTTAGACTTGTCACAAAGAAAGTTCCCTCAAACACAATATCTTTCTTAATTGAATCTTCCCATAATCCAGTACCATAGATTCTTGTGTTTTCTGAATTTATATCATAAAAAGCTAAGTGAGAAAGGATTTCTAATAGCTTATCACCCTCAGATGCAATAATGATTGAATCGAATGGTGAATCCAAGGTGAGTTTTCTCTCTAAACTTTTTATCATTTTCTTTTTTTGATTCTTTTCAATTGTCATATCATTCTTTGTATTTAATATTTCATCATTTAATTTAAGCTTTCGTGATTCAAACTTACTTAGTCTTTTAATCTCATCATTTAAATTTATATTATCTTCTACCTCAAGCATATCAAGAGTACTTTTGGAGGACATTCCAAAACTATCTACATATTTCAAAACACTATTTCGGATAACATATCCATATTTATCTGCGTGATAAATTAATAGAATTTTTTCTGTCTCTGATTTTGCTAAGTGCTGAACAATACACGAAACTTGGTCTTCTGGATTTTGTCCTGAAACAATTACATTATTTGATATATTAGATAAATCAGGAGATAAACTGAAGAAAGTAAGGTTATCATTATTCTTAAAGTAGTTTCTCACAGTCTTAGTTTCGTCGGAAAATATTGGCCCTATAAATGTCCTTATATCATCATCAATTCCTTTTTTTGCAGCATCTATTGCCCCATTTGGATTGCTTTTTGTATCAAATATTTTAAAGTTCAACTGATTTGGCTTTAATAACATACTATATCTTAAAGAGTTAATAACTAAATTACCTGCTGAACTTTTCTCACCAGTTAATGGAAGTAGCAATCCAACTAAATTATCATCTTTAATAGTTTTATCTTTTTTGATTGGAGGTTTCTTGAATTGAAGGAATGCAATTTCATCTTGGCTATTTGATTTTTCTATCTTATCTGTTTTTTTTATATTTTTTACTAAATCATTTTCCTCGCCCTCATCATCTTCATCTTTAATGTCAAAAGATTCTCTATTTTCCGAAGACAGTGGTTCATTAAAATTTTCTTCATCTTTTAATAAATTTTCTTTTAACTCATCTTCACCCAATTGCTCTTTTGCCTTGGGTTTTTTAAGTTTAACTACATTCAAATCTTCCTCTAATTGATTGCTTTCAACAACCTCATCATCTGCATCAAAAATCTTAGTAAAGAAAGAAATTATTTTACTATCCGTATCTCTGCCTTTACCCATTTCTTTAAAAGATAAATCACTGATGCTGTCATTTTGTTTTAAAGCGTCATTAACTTTTTTCTCATTACCAGTATTTTTAATGTTGATTTCATTACCTAAATCTAATTTTTCTACCTTTTTATCAAATTTTTCCTCTATTGGTTCTTTGGTTATAGATTTATTTGTATTTTTTTCAGAACCAGATTCATTAGTATTTTCAATACCATCCTCATTAGAAAAAAGTTTTTCTTTAATTAGGTTGACTGATTGATCAATTTGACAACTAGTTGTTAAAAAAAAAATTAACAACAAAATATTTGATCTATAATTATACAGTTTTCTTGAGTTGGTATATATTAGCTTCATGGTCAAAAAAATTATCATTTTTATTCTAGTCTATATATTTATATATAATGATAGTTTTGGCAACGTAAATAGAAACAAGGTTATTAAATACTTAGAAAACTTTCAGTCTCTTAAGTCTAATTTCATACAAGTAAATAATAATGGAGATATTTTAACAGGAATATTTTACATTTCTAGGCCAGGAAAATTTAGGATTGAATATGATCAAGTCCCAATACTTCTTATAGGTGATTCCAGAAAACTTGCTGTAATAAACAAGGATCTTAAAAGCATTAGCTTCCAGAGCTTAAAAGAAATGCCCGTAGGAGTTTTATTATTCCAAAAAATAAGCATGAAAGATATTAAGATTTTAAATCTTAAAAAAGAAAACAACATGCTCACGGTTGATATAATTGACTCTAAATTTAAAGATCAAGGTATGGTTGAAATATTATTTGAGACCAAACCTTTCATAATGAAAAAATGGACTATAATTAAAAATAATCAGACAAAAACTGAAGTATTTTTTGATAACCTCTTTTTTGATAAAAATCTATCGCCTAAACTCTTTGACATTGAATCTGAAGACCCAAGAAAAATTCCCTGGAAAAATAATTAGTTTATTATCTTATTAAATAGTATTTCTTTTTGACCTGAATTAAAATTTCAGGTTTATTTGGATTTTTCTCTATTTTTCTTCTAAGTCTATAAATTAGAGATTCAAGGGTATGCGTTTCGAGATTAACATTATGTTTCCAAACATTTTTTAGAATTTCAGATTTTGTTGCACCTTTTTTTTTTATAATAAATGCAATTAGTTTGTTTTCTAAGTCTGTAAGGCTAATTATTTCATTATTTATTTGGTTAATAAATTTTGATTCTTTATTTGAATAAACTAAGTTTTTTATTCTGATGATCTTTTTCATATCAATCATATTTTTTTGCAAACTAAACATAATATTTAAAAATTCAATAAATATTATTGGCTTTCGAATAACTTTTAAATTTTCAAAGTTTTCTTCAATATTTATTTCTTTATTTAAAAAGCATATAACGTGACAACTTTTAGTTTTTTTAAAGAAAGAGAGCTTTTTGAGACTTTTTTTAGATTCAATATCAAGAAGTACAACTCCATTCTTGAGATCATTCTTATTTAAATTAGAAAGAGTCTTCTTTCGAATTATATCCAGCCCTTCTGCTTTCATTAAAGAAATCAACTCAGAAAAAAATAGATTTCTTTCAAATATGGCTGTAATAGAAACATTTTCTGTCATAATGTATCAATAGTGTCAAATTTATACGTTTTTAAAACAAAAAAAAAAAATACTGCATTCTTAATATGTGATAGAAAAAAATTCAAATGTTATGTAGGTAAAAATGGTATTGGCAAAAAGACTAGGGAGGGTGATAACGTTACACCAAGAGGAACATATAAGCTGTTGTCTGTATTCTACAGACCAGACAAAATAAAATCTTTAAAAACCTTTATTCCTAAGAAAAAAATAATCAGATCTTTATATTGGTGCGTTAACCCTAAAAGCAGCTCATATAATATGTTACAAAGAAATGGAACATACTTTTTTTCTGAAAAACTTTACAGGTCTGATAGTTTATACGATGTTTTTATAACCTTAAGCTACAATATTAATCCATCAAAAAAATTTAAAGGTAGTGCTATTTTTATTCATTGTTTGGATGAAAAAACAAAATATACTGCAGGTTGCTTGGCATTTAATAAAAGAGACATCATGAAAATTTTAAAATTAATCAAGCCCACCTCTAAGTTAATCATTTTTTAAGATCTTGCACCAAAGATGCCTGAGCCTACTCTCACATAAGTAGCCCCATGCATAATGGCTGATTTATAATCGCTCGACATGCCCATGCTAGCGTGTTTAAGTTTTAAATCATCACACAGTTGTTTTAACTTTATAAAAAATGAATTTTGTTCATCTCCAAAAGGTGGAATACACATCAAACCTTCAATGTTCAGCTTTAAGTCATTTTTACACCAATCTACAAATTGTTTTGTTAGTTTTGGGTCAACCCCACTTTTTTGTTTTTCATTTCCTATATTTACTTGAACAAATAGTCTCTTCGTACAAACTTTTTCTCTATCATCAAAATAATTTTTTATTTTTAACGCAATCTTATCTCTCTCAAGAGTCTGTATAACATCAAATATTTTAAGTGCTAAAGCCACTTTATTTGATTGTAGAGGCCCGATTAAATGAAGCTCGGTGTTGTTGTATTTCTTCTTTAGCTCAACCCATTTCTTACTTGCCTCTTGTACCTTATTTTCTCCAAAAATTCTATGCCCCTCATTTAATAAAACTTCTATCGTTTCTTTTGGAAATGTTTTTGAAACAGCTATTAGCTGCGGTTCAAATTGATTATGAATTGATTTATTTTTATATTTAGCTATTTCTAGTAAAATCTCATTATAATTTGTTACAATTTTATTCATACTCATGTCTTAATTTAAAATTATGAAATATCACGATATCCCAACTAAATGGTTCTTTTATAACCCAACAATAGTTTCAAATAAAAATATTTTCTACAAAATATCAAAAGAATCTGGTGTTGTCTTTTATAATACTAAGCCTGTATCAGAAAAATTCTTTATTAAAATCAAACCTTATGTTTTTTGGTGTAAAAAAAACAAAATAAAATTTATAATCCCCTATTCCTTTTACTGGGCAAATAGATACAAACCAATCGGCGTAATGATTGATAATAAATTTCAAAAAATACTGTTGAAAAAAAAAAATGACCTCCAAAAATTAAAAAAAAACTTTTTTCTTGTCTCGAAAATTCATAACTTCAAAGAAGCAATAAACATTAAAAGATTGATAGACTTTATATTTATATCTCCTACTTTTGAAACAAAAACTCACCCTAATCAATTACCAATTAGCAATTATATTTTTATTTCTCTTTGTTTTTTTTTTAAAGAAAAGGTAATTTTTGCATTAGGTGGTGTTAACGACATAAACTTTGGCTCAATCAAAAATAACCGTGTTAGAGGTTTTGGAGCCATAAGCTATTTTAAAGATAAAGAATGAATCAGTATAAACCTAATATAATTGAAAAAAAGTGGCAAGAAGTATGGGATAAAAACAAAACATACAAAGCAGCACATGTTTCTAAAAAAAAGAAATTTTATGTTCTTGAAATGTTCCCATATCCCTCTGGTAAAATTCATATGGGTCATTTGAGAAACTATACAATTGGAGACGTAACATCACGATTCTATATGCTTCAAAACTATAACGTTATGCACCCAATGGGCTGGGATAGTTTCGGAATGCCAGCAGAAAATGCAGCAATTGAAAACAACATAAAACCAAAAGATTGGACTCAGAAAAATATCAATAACATGAAAACAGAATTGATGAAAATTGGGCTATCTATTGATTGGGATAGAGAAATATCAACGTGCAATCAAAATTATTACAAACACCAACAAAAATTATTTATTGATTTTTTCAATAACGGATTAGTTTATAAAAAAGATAGCTTCGTTAACTGGGATCCCATTGACAAAACAGTTTTGGCAAATGAACAAGTTATAGATGGCAGGGGTTGGCGATCCGGAGCATTAGTTGAAAAAAAAAAACTCTCTCAATGGTTCTTAAATATATCTAAGTTTTCGCATGAACTTTTAAACGATTTAGAATCACTTGATGCTTGGCCGGAGAAAGTAAAATTAATGCAAAGAAATTGGATAGGTTTATCAAAAGGTGCAGAAATTAAATTTAAATTATTAAATTCAGATTCTTTTATTAATGTTTTTACAACTAGACCAGAAACTGTATTTGGAGCGAGTTTTATTGGATTGTCAGTAGAACATCCACTTTCATCAAGATTTCAAAAAAATATTAAGTTTCTAAACTTCAGAGAAAAGTGTCTTAAACTTCAAGAGAAAAGAGAATTTGATGAAGAGAAGCTAGGCTTTGATACAGGACTTTTTGTAGAACATCCTTTTTTAAAAAATTATGAAATACCGGTTTTTTTTTCAAATTATGTATTAGTAAATTATGGTCGTGGAGCAATATTTGGCTGTCCTGCACACGATGAAAGGGACTTTGAATTTGCAAAAAATCACAATTTAAAAATCAAGAATATTATAAAAAACACAATTAATGAACTTCCATATTGTGAATCAAACCATGGTGATAAAATTACAAATTCTCAGTTTTTAGATGGTTTAAATATATCTTCAGCTAAAAAAAAAATAATTGAGAAATTAAAGGAGGTTGGTGTCGGAAAAGAAACTAGTACTTTTAGGCTCAAAGATTGGGGGATATCAAGACAAAGATATTGGGGTTGCCCAATCCCAATATTATATAGAGATGACGGCCAAACAATTCCAGTTGACGAAAAGGATCTTCCTGTAATTCTTCCTGAGGAGGTAGACTTTCTTTCTTCGGGTAATCCTTTGGATAAAATAAATGAATGGAAGTACACTGAATGTTCTAAAACAGGTCAGAAAGCAATTCGCGAAACAGATACTCTAGACACTTTTTTTGATTCTTCTTGGTATTTTTTAAGATTTTGCTCACCAGAATCAACTGATGTTCCGTTTAATGAAAAAGACACATCATATTGGATGCCTGTTGATCATTATATTGGAGGTATAGAACATGCAATTCTTCATTTACTATATTCAAGATTTTTCTTACGAGCACTTAAACACTGTGGCTACAAACTTCCCAAAGAACCGTTTAAAAAATTAATTACGCAAGGAATGGTTTGTCATGAGACATTTAGATCTAAAGAAAATCAGTGGTTTGAGCCAGCCACCGTTATGTATGAAAAGAATAAATATTGGATAAAATCACCGAATGGAAAAAAAGAAGTATTTAAAGGAAGATCAGAAAAAATGAGTAAATCAAAGAAGAATATTGTCGACCCGGGACCAATAATTTCAGAATATGGAGCTGACACGGCTAGACTTTTTATGATCTCTGATTCACCGCCTGAAAGAGATTTGGAATGGTCTATTGATGGGATTAAGGCTACACATAAGTATCTTGATAAAATATTTGTTTTTTTAGCAAACAAACTAACGTTCTCGACTGATATTAAAAATCTAAATAATATTAATGATGAAGAAAAAAGAATTTATATCTTTGTAAATACTTCAATCGAAAATTTCTCAAACGATATTAAAAATTATAGATTTAATACTGCAGTTGCAAAATTGAGAGAATTATCTAACACACTCTTGAAATCAAAACTTAATAAAGAAATGTTTGATTTTAGTTGGTCGATTTACCTTAGGCTTATCTATATTATTATTCCTCATTTTGCTCAAGAGCTAGCTAGTAAATCTGGACTAACATGTTTATTAGATGAACTAGAATGGCCTGTTTCTGATAAAAAAATCTCAGAGAATAAATCTGTTTCTATGGTTATACAAATAAATGGAAAAAAAAAATCTTTAATTAGTATACCAAAAGATATTGATAAAGATAGTTTGATAGAAACTCTTAAAAGTACTAATCTAAAAGAAGATATAATTGGTAAAAAAATTAAAAAAGTAATCTTTATACCAAATAAAATTATAAATTTCGTAATATGAAACTAAAAACATTAACTTTGCTATTTATCCTTTTTTTTTTAGCTTCGTGTGCTTTTAAGCCTCTTTATAAAAAAACAAATCTATTTCATCCATATAAAATAAACATAGTTGTAAAATCTAAGGAAAATTACGAGAACAACGTCACTGTTATGAAGTCTTTACTAAATCAAAGACTAAACAGCACTTTTACTAAGAATTCAAGATTAAAACTGGTTGTGTCAATTAATAGAAGTGTAAGAAGTTTGGGGGTAAATAAAGACCTTCACTCCGATGGACGTCTTGTAATTTTATCAATAAATTATTCATTTTATGACAAAAAAGGAGAATTAACATCAGGAAGTTTATCTAACAGCTCTAGTTTTAATTACACTACAAATAATTACGCAAATATAATTTCCCTTCACGATTCTTCAAAAAAATTAGTTAAATCGTTATCTAATGATCTTGCAAATCTTATATTAGCAGGAACATATGAAAGAAAAATTATCCCATGATAATTAAGTTCGATACTTTTGAAAGCAATAATTTCAATTTAAATAAATATAATATATTTCTATTTCATGGAAGTAACATTGGAAAAATGGATTATTGCAAAGAATTTATTATTAAAGAAAAAAATATAAAAGATAAAAAGATAGATATTGTTAACCTACATACCGAAGAATTAAAGAAAGGTGAATTTTTAAATCTATATCGAAAGCATAATCAACCCAATATTTTTGGAAACCCAACAGCATTGAACATCTATTTAAACAATGAGAAATTTAGTAAAGAAATTGTTTCTGCATTATCGGAGCAAGTTAGTCAAAATCTTATTATATTTAAATCTGATCAATTACCCCCTAAATCCTTGTTAAGATCTTTCTTTGAAAAAGAAAATAATCTAATTGTTGTTCCATGTTATGAGGAGAGCGCACAGGAAAAAATTAATTATATATCGAAACTATTAACGGATAATCACATCAAAATCTCACATGAAAAAATCAGAATTTTATCTGAAAACCTTCCAAATCAAAGGTTAGATATAAAAAACGAAATGGAAAAAATTATAATACTATACAAAAGTAATCCTCAAATCTCATTTTTCAGTAACATTGATGAATACATTTCCGATAACTTAAATATTGATGATTCTACTTTTATATATTCTATAGTTTCAGGAAAATCAGATTCATTTTTTCGGAAGTATAATAGTTTCACAGATTACGGAAATGATAATGTTAGGTTGTTGAGCTATTTATTAGAGCATCTTTTTAGGCTTTTGATTGTGAAATATAAAGTGAAACAAGGCTCAACTGTAAGACAAGCAATAAAGGACTTAAGGCCTCCAGTATTCTTTAAATATCATAAGGCATTTAATGAAAATCTTAATCATCGTAATATTAGTGAAATTTGGCAGATGTTTGAAAAGCTCATGCTCTGTAAGAAAAGTTTTATTGAAAATCGTCCATCTTCCAATTATTATTTTTGTACAACAATTATTCGCTTTCTCAAACCACAACGTTTCTAATAAACTTTTTAATCTTTATTTCCAAATCTGACTTTTCCTGATTTGTGTTTAATTCGAGAGAAACAAACTTTTTGAGCTTTTCAGTCATTTTGGTCTGATTTTTGAGAATTTTTTCGTACTTATCCTCATTCATTTGGGTTCTTTCTAAAACTCTTTTTTTTTGAGTTTTACTATCAATAGTGGTGTAAATAATGAAATTATAATTCTTGTGCAATTTTTTTTCAAAGAGCAAAGGAATATCAAAAAAAGCGATTTTTTCTTTATCATTATTTGCAAGAAATCTTTTTAGATTTCTTCGAATAATAGGATGTAAAATTTCTTCTAATTTTGTTAATGCTTTTTTATTAGCAAACACATGTTCTCCAAGACTTTTGGTGTCAACTTTATTCTCTTTATTAAGCAAATCTGGAATGTCTTTGCTAAACTCTTTAAAAATTAGTTGCACTATATTATCTTGTTTCAATAATTTTTTGACTTCATAGTCTGAATCAAAAACTTTGTATCCTAATGATTCAATTATTTTTGAAACTGTAGATTTTCCCGTTCCTATATTACCTGTAATTGCTATTTTAATCATAGTATCCAAGCAGTCTCATAGCTCCTTGTATATCTTCGTCCTTCAGCTTTATTCCAAACCATTTATTAAATGATTCTGCCGCTTGTCTGATTAGCATATAAATGCCATTGGCATTATTCAGTTTCTTTGATTCGGCTTTTTTCATCAATGTAGTTATTGGTGGATCATAAATTATGTCGTATACTAATAAATCCTTGGCTTTTAAATTAAGCTCTAAATTAAAGTTATCAGATGGTTTCATTCCACACGCAGTAGAATTGACGATCAAATTTGTATCAACTGAAGGATCCTCACCCCATTTTACAATTTTAAACTTTTTTGAAATCTCGTTCGAAAATGAACAAAAGTGATTAATTAATTTATTTGCTTTTTCTTCGGTTCTGTTTGAAATTTGTATTTGACTAACATCATGCTTTATCAGCTCTGAGATAATCCCATAGGCAGCTCCTCCTGCTCCAAGTATTAATATGCTAGTTTTATTATTTATCTTGTACCTTAAATCTTTCTGTAATGAATCAACAAAACCAACACCATCTGTGTTGGTTCCAATAACTTTTCCGTCTTTTTGATAAACAGTATTAATAGCTAAACTTTTGAATGCTGTTTCATCAACTTCATCAACCAATTCAAAAATTATTTTTTTAAATGGAATAGTTATATTAAAACCTTTAATTTCTTCACTTCTTACTTTATTGATTAAATTAGATATTTCTTCGGGTTCAACTTTTTTTTTCTCATAGATAATGTTTATCGAATACCGTTTAAGCCAAAAATTATGAATAACTGGTGACTTAGAATGATCTACTGGATTCCCTATAACAAATAACTTACTCATTTTTACAAACTTTCTCTATAAAACTTTCTATTGGAAACCCCAGAATTGTTTCTAAGTCGCCTGATTTTATTTTTAGGAAATTGAACTTCTTATTGTCTTCAATTTTATAAGATCCAACCGATGATAGGGCTGCTGTTTTGTTATTCATTACGTAACTTTTTATTGCTTTAATAGAGATTTTTTTAAAAAATATTTCTGCCGTTTTAATCTCTTTAAAAAAAAGCTTGCTATCCTTTATAACATATATAGCGCTTAACAGCTTATGTATCTTATTGCTTAAAAAGATTAAATTATCTTCCGCTTCTCGTAGCGTTTTCGGTTTACTAAAAATTTTGTTTTCGCACACTAATATTTGATCCGAACCTATGATCATTTCTCGGGGGTAAATATGATCCACAGAAAAAGCCTTTTTCTTTGCTAGGTTAAGCGCAATTTCGCGTGGTGGTCTTCCTGTATTTTTATATTCTTCTTCATTTATTAAATGTTTTATTACTGTTACATCTTTAAAGTATTGTTTTAAAAACTTTATCCTCGTTTGACTTGATGAGGCTAGGATAAGTTTGTTTTTAATTGTGGATTTCTTTTTGTTCTTCATCGATCGTCTTTTTTTATTAGAGTTATTCCATTTTTTATCCCTGATTTAATAATGTTTATAACTTTTCCAGGATTTTTTCCATATTCTTAATTTTTTTTTTACTCACATATCTTAAATGTCTGATAACATGAATAAGATTTTACTAACATATTTTACACATTGTTATTATTTCAATTCCTGTTAATTTTTTGTTAGTAACTTTTATCAACGCAATTATATGTCCAACAACAACAACAACCTTATCTCATAATTAAATTTGAAGTAGATGGAAAATGTTAATAAGAGGAAAATATGGTTTATGCGGCAGGCAGGACGGTATTTACCCGAATATAGAAAAATTAGGAAAGAAAAAAAAGATTTTTTAGATCTCTGTTTGTCTCCAAACTTAGCATCGGAAATATCATTACAACCAATAGAACGATTCGATTTTGACTTCATTATTCTTTTTAGCGATATTCTTGTAATTCCGTATTCAATGAATCAAAAGGTTTCATTTCTAAAAAATCATGGCCCTGTGCTTAGTCAAATAAGAAAGAAAGATGATCTTTGTTACACAAACTTTCAGAAATGTTTGGGACGAATAAAAAATATATTTGAGACCATTAAAATATTGAAAGAAAAAAAGAAAAAGAAAGAGATAATTGGGTTTTGCGGTGGGCCGTTTACAGTGTTAAATTATATGATTGAGGGAGGAACTTCAGTGAAACATAGTAAAATATTAAATTTTATTAAAGGTAATAAAAAGGAGGCCGCAGAATTAACTGACATATTAACTGAATTGTCAGTTGAATATTTAAAAGAACAAATTAGAGCAGGTGTTGATTATGTACAAGTGTTTGAGTCCTGGGCTAGTCTTCTAGAAGATGAGGATTATGAGAATTTTATTGTTAAACCAAATAAAAAAATAACAGAGGATATTAGGCGTTTCTCAGAGAAAACAAAAGTTATTCATTTTCCTCGAGGCTCAGGAAAGAAATATATGAATTTTATTCAAGAAGTAGAATGTGATGTTATTTCTATCGATGAAACCTGTCCAAATGAAATAGTTGAATATGCAAAAAGAAAAGACATAGCAATCCAAGGAAACTTAAGTCCGACAATTTTATTTGAGGGAGGTGAAGCCTTGCAAGTTAAAACAAAGGAAATTCTTGAGAAGTATAAAAATAATAAACATATATTTAATTTGTCTCATGGTATTTTACCTAGGACACCAATTGAAAACGTTGAGACTACAGTTAATATTGTAAAGAAACATGAATTTACCAAATAAACACCCCAGCTTACCAAAAGAGAAAATTGGTGTATTACTGATAAATCTAGGAACACCAGAGTCTACAGATTGGTGGGTTATAAGAAAATATTTGAAAGAGTTTCTTTCGGATAGAAGAGTTATAGAAGTAAATCCCATAATATGGCAAATAATCTTAAATTTAATAATTTTAACTTTCAGGCCAGCAAAGACAGCCAAAGCGTACAAAAAAATATGGATGAAAAAGCAAAATATGTCACCACTGAGATATTATACAAAAATACAAACTAAAAAATTAGCTAAGCGCATGTCCACAAAACATTTCGTTGTGGATTACGCTATGAGATATGGGAACCCAAGTATAAAGAAAAAAATGTGCGAACTACAAAAAAAAGGTTGCCAAAATATAATTATTTTACCTCTATATCCTCAATATGCAGCTGCGACAACGGCAACGGTTTGTGATGAAGTGTACAGAAGTTTAATGAAAATGAGATGGCAACCAAATGTAAAAATCATTCCTCATTATGAATCCAATATTCTATACATTGATGCATTAAAAAAAAGTGTTCTAAGAAAAATGAAAAAAATTACTTGGAAGCCAGACTTAATAGTTGCTTCATATCATGGAATACCGCAAAAGTATTTTGACAAAGGCGACCCATACCATTGTTACTGTCAAAAAACAACAAGACTGCTTCGGGAAAAATTAAAAATAGAAGTACCAATAATAACGACGTTTCAATCGAGATTTGGTCCTGATGCTTGGTTAAAACCATACACGGACAAAACTTTGGAAAACTTACCAAAAGAAGGCAAGAAAAATATTTTGGTAATATGTCCTGGCTTTGCTTCAGATTGCGTAGAGACATTAGAGGAAATTGCAATAGAAGGAAAAGAAAGTTTTATGCAAGAAGGAGGAGAAAATTTTTCTATGATTCCTTGTCTTAATGAGACTGAAGAACATATTGACTTATTTCAAAACCTCATAGAAAAACATTCAAGAAGGTAAAGATATAGCTAATGGAAGTAGATTTTTACAGTATATTTAAGTTTTTTCACATTATTTTTATCACGACATGGATGGCAGGACTTTTTTACTTACCAAGACTTTTTGTTTATCATGCTAATTCAAAAGTACATTCAAAAGAATACAAAACATTTATAATTATGGAGCGAAAATTGATGAAATATATAATGAATCCATCAATGATACTTTCTTGGTTTTTTGGGATTCTATTATTGATAAATTTAGAAATCTATAATGCACTTTGGTTAAATATTAAAATGATAATGGTCATATTTATGTCAATTTTTCATATGTATTGTGCTCGCACAAGAAAAACTTTTGAAGTAGGTAATAATAATAAAAATGAAAAATTCTTTAGATGGATAAATGAAATTCCTACAATCTTGTTTTTATTAATTATATTTTTAGTTGTTTTTAAACCATTTGTTTGACATAACCAAATGAATAAACTATAAAAAAGCTCATCCCTTGCCCCCCTAAACCATGCATTTAAAAGACTTAAAATCCAAAAATCCTTCTGACTTATTAAAAATAGCAGAAGATCTCAAAATTGAAAATGCTGGCACATTAAGAAAACAAGACATGATTTTCTCTATTTTAAAACAAATGGCATTGAATAATGATGCAATATATGGCGAAGGTGTTTTGGAAATTTTACAAGATGGATTTGGATTTTTGCGCTCACCGGATGCGAATTATCTTCCTGGTCCAGATGATATTTATGTTTCTCCCTCACAAATAAAACAAAATAGTTTGAGAACCGGAGATACGGTTGAAGGAGAAATGAGGTCACCTCGAGAATCAGAGAGATATTTTGCAATTACCAAAATCGATAAAATAAATTTTGAAGAAGTACAAAAGACAAAACAACGAATAAATTTTGATAATTTAACACCCTTATATCCGGAAGATCAATTAAATATGGAGATTCAAGATCCTACAGTTAAAGACACAACAAATAGAGTGATGGATCTTATAACTCCACTTGGAAAAGGACAGCGAGCACTAATCGTAGCACCACCAAGAACTGGTAAAACAGTAATGCTCCAGAATATAGCCCACTCGATTACAACTAATCATCCTGAAGTTTATCTTATTGTTTTATTAATCGATGAAAGGCCTGAGGAAGTAACGGATATGATTAGGTCTGTAAAAGGCGAAGTAGTTTCTTCAACTTTTGATGAACCTGCAGTCAGACACGTCGCAGTTTCTGAAATGGTGATTTCAAAAGCCAAAAGACTAGTTGAACATAAAAGAGATGTAGTTATTTTACTAGACTCTATAACTCGATTAGCCAGAGCTTATAACACTCAGGTTCCCAGTTCAGGAAAGGTTTTAACTGGTGGTGTGGATGCTAACGCTTTACAAAGACCGAAAAGATTTTTTGGTGCAGCAAGAAATATTGAAGAAGGAGGGTCTTTGACCATTATTGGAACAGCCTTAGTTGATACTGGTTCAAGAATGGATGAAGTTATTTTTGAAGAGTTTAAGGGAACTGGTAATTCTGAAATAATTTTAGACAGAAAATTGTCTGATAAAAGGGTCTTTCCTTCAATAGATGTAACAAAATCAGGAACAAGGAAAGAAGAGCTTCTTGTTTCGAAAGAAGATTTATCTAAAATGTGGATACTTAGAAAAATACTGATGCCAATGGGCGTAACAGATTCTATGGAATTTTTGCTAGAGAAAATTAAAAACTCTAAGAATAATGGCGATTTTTTCGAATCAATGAATTCGTAGATGAAGATTATTAGTTGGAATGTAAATTCTATAAGAGTAAGAATCAATCAAATATTTGAACTTTTAGAGGAAGAAAATCCAGATATTTTGTGTCTCCAAGAAACAAAGATTGTAGATGATCAATTTCCAATAAAAGAGCTAGAGAATAGAAATTATTTTTCATACTTTCGAGGAATGCCATCATATAACGGTGTGGCAATTTTATCCAAATCAGTTGCCAGAGATTCCTTTTCAATAGATTTCTGTGATAAAAGTGATGCGCGTCATATAGCTGTGAAGATTGGCGATATTGAAATAATATCAATTTATGTTCCAGCTGGAGGAGATGATCCAGATCCAGAAGTAAATCCAAAATTCAAACATAAATTATTGTTTTTAAAAGAATTATTAGAACTTCTAAAAACTAAAAAAAAGAAAAGAGTTATACTTTGTGGAGATCTAAATATTGCTCCATACGAAGATGATGTTTGGTCTCACAAACAGCTAATAAATGTTGTAAGCCATACAAAAGTTGAAACAGATAAGTTAATAGAAATTCTTGAAGAATCAAACTTCTCAGACTCTTTAAGGACTTTTTTGAGTCCACCGGAGAATGTTTTTACATGGTGGAGCTATAGGTCTCCGAACTTCGAAAATAATAATAGGGGAAGAAGATTAGATCATATTTGGACATCACAACCTTTGAGAAAAAGCTTGATAAATGCGAGCATCCTAAAGAAATTTAGAAACAAAACAAAACCATCAGACCATGTTCCGGTTCGCTTGGAAATTAGAAGTTAGATTTTAATAAGAAATAATTTCATTTATGAATAAAAGGCAACTTCGCTAATAATTCGCTTAAGGCAAATTATATGCCGCCAAGTTTTTTGCCGCCTAATAGATGAATATGAAAATGGGGAACTTCTTGACCTCCTAGGTTGCCAATATTAGAAACTATTCTATAACCATCTTTCAAATTTAGTGTTTCGGCTATTTTGGCAACCACTTTAAATAGCGATGAAACTTTTCTCTCATCAGCTTTTAAGCAAAAATCACTAAAGCTACAAAACCTTTCTTTTGGAATTATAAGAATATGGGTCGGAGCCTGAGGATTTATGTCCTTAAAAGCATAAACATCATCATTTTCATAAACACACTCTGATGGTATTTCTTTTCTTAGAATTTTAGCAAATATGTTGTTTTCATTGTATTTGGAAATATTAATCATCTTTCATTCTTTTTTCTAAAATTTTCAGAACATCATCAAATGACAAATCAGAACATTCAAGTAGAACCATTAAATGGAAAATTAAGTCAGCAGATTCTTCTAGTATATTGTCTTTTTCTTGAGACAAAAAAGCAGATACAGTTTCGAATGCTTCTTCGCCAAATTTATTCGCAATCTTAACTTTGCCTTTTTTAATTAATTTTGAAACGTAGGAATTTTCTGGCATTTCCCTTCTTCTATCTTTTAAAATAGAAGAAAGTTTTTCTAATACTTTTTTATTCATTATTTATCCAAAGTTATCTAATCGAACATTAATACTATTTGATTCTAGATAATTTTTTACCTCTCTAATAGTAATTTCTTTAAAATGAAAAACAGAGGCGGCTAAAAGAGCAGATGCTTTTCCTAACTTTACACCATCTAGAAAGTGTTTTTTTGAACCAACACCCCCAGATGCAACAACAGGGATACTGACAGATTCTGATATTTTAGAAGTTAGTTCAAGATCAAAACCTTTTTTTGTTCCATCTTTATCCATTGAGGTTAATAGAATTTCACCAGCACCAAGTTTCTCAGCTTTCTTGGCCCACTCAACTGCATCCAAACCAGTATCAATTCTTCCACCATTTATAAATACATTCCAACTATCATTTTTTTTTTTGGCATCAATTGCCACAACAATACATTGATTTCCAAATTTAGCTGAGCTTTCCTCAATAATTTTTGGATTTTTAATTGCAGCACTATTTATAGAAACTTTATCAGCTCCAGAAAGTAGGAATTCTGTAACGCCATTTACGTCTTTAACTCCGCCACCAACCGTAAGTGGAACAAAACAGTTTTCTGCTGTTCTTTTTATGACTTCAAGCATTGGCTTCCTTTTTTGGTGTGTGGCCGTGATGTCTAGAAAAGTAATTTCATCTGCACCTTCTTTACTATAAATAGTTGCTTGTTCAACTGGATCTCCAGCGTCCCTTAATGAAACAAAGTTTACTCCTTTAACAACTCTTCCATTATCAACATCAAGACAAGGTATTATTCTAACTTTAAGCAACTTATTTCTCCAGTATTCTAATAGCTTCATTAACTTTAAATTTTTTCTCATAAATAGCCTTACCACAGATAACTCCGTCAAGATTATTATCCTCAATTTTCTTAATTTCCCGCAGGTCATCCAATGACGAAACACCACCTGAGACAATAACATTTAAATTAGTTGCTTTGAGAATTTCTGATAACTGATCAATATTTACGCCCTTCATTAGACCATCCCTATTGATGTCAGTATATATCACCGTGGATACACCAGAATCTTCATAATTTTTTAGCATATCTTGTAACTTAACAGTTGAACTGTTTTCCCATCCCTCTGTAGCAACAAAATCATCTCTAACATCAAGACCAATAGCTACTTTATTTGGATATTTTCTGCAAACCTCTTTTACAAAGCTAGGCTTTGTTAGAGCGATTGTTCCTAGAACTATTCTATCAATATTGTTGTTTAATAACTGGTCAACAGTTTTTATTTCTCTAATTCCACCACCTACTTGGATGTTACAACTAACATTTCTTTTAATATCTAATATTTGTTTCATATTCGTACTTTTACCTTTAAATGCACCATCAATATCAACAACATGGATCCACTTTGCTCCTAAGCCAACAAATTCTTTAGCTTGATTGGTAGGGTTATTTCCATAAACTGTGATTTGGCTCAGCTTACCCTTTTTCAATCGTATAAATTGTCCATCTTTTATATCAATAGCTGGATAAAAGTTCATAAAAATTCCTTTTGCTCAATGAAAGTTTCTAAAAAATATAATCCAAAAATATGACTTTTTTCTGGATGAAACTGTGTTCCAATTATATTTTCTTTTGAGACCATAGCAGTGATTTCGTTATCATAATTAGTTGTGAGAATTTTATCTGAGTCGTTTTCAGTTTTAAAATTATAGCTATGCACAAAATAGGCTGAGATTTCTTCAGAATGCGGAAGTTTAATTTTTTTAAGAAGCTTTTTTATAAACGGTATTTTCTTCTTTATTTTTAATACATTCCAGCCCATGTGGGGAATTTTTAAATCTTTATCTTTAACTATAATTTTTTTTACAGCACCGCTAATCCAGTTTAAGCCTATAAATTCGCCGTTTTCATAACCTTTGGATGCAAGCATCTGCATTCCAACACAAATACCTAAAAATGGTGTTTTTTTTTCTAATACGGCTTCATTAAGATCACGCTCTATATTAATCTTTTTTAAACCATTTACGCATGACTCAAATGAGCCAACTCCTGGCAAAACAATATGCGAGGCTTCCTTTAAGTCTTTAGAGGAAGAGGAAACTTTTACATTGTAAAATTTCTTGTCGGATACTTTAAGAATAGCATTAAAAACAGACCTTAAATTTCCAGATCCATAATCAATAATAACTATATTTTTCATTAGCGTTCTTCTGATAAATATTTAATAATTGCCTTTTCTTTAGAGTTTGCATTTATATGTTTAATAGGACGAAATTTTTTATTAATTAAAAATTGTATGTAAAGATCTCTTGCAAAAAAACCCCAAAATACGCTGGATGTAAGAGAAACTACGGAAAAAAAAAAAGATAAATCTTTACTTTCCAATAATACACTAAAGAGTAAAAGAAATAAAATCCCCAAGAAAGAATATAGCCATAGCGATTTAAATATTGCCCAGATAGGTCCAAAAATAAATGCTAAAACAGAGAAACCTGTTTCTACGACTTCAATTTCAGCAGAATGGTTTGTTTTTCTTAAAATACAATATGTCAACATGACGTCGTTTTATTTATAACGAACCTTTAGTAGACGGGATTTCATTTGCTCTATCTGAATCAATTCTAACAGCTTCTCTTAGAGCTCTTGCCAAACCCTTGAAGCAGGATTCAATTATATGATGATTATTTTCACCGTAAAGATTTTCAATATGTAATGTAATACCTGAACACTGTGAGAAAGCTTGGAACCATTCTTTAAATAATTCTGTATCCATTTCACCTACCTGAGGTTTGTTTAAATTGACTTTCCATACAAGGTAAGGCCGGTTTGAACAATCAACAACGACTCGTGTTAGAGTTTCGTCCATGGCAGATAAGGCTTGTCCAAATCTAAAAATACCTTTTCTATCTCCAAGGGCCTTTGAAAAGGCCTCGCCTAAGGCTAAAGCGCTATCTTCGGTTGTATGATGGTAATCAACATGTAAATCGCCTGTGGCTTTTATGTTTATATCAATTAAACTGTGCTTGGCTAGTTGGTCAAGCATGTGATCAAGGAAACCTATTCCAGTATTAATATTGCCTCTTCCCTTGCCGTCAATGACAACGTTTGCCTCAATCTCTGTTTCCTTAGTTTTTCTATTTACAGAACTTTTTCTCATATGTAAATTTACTGGATTTTAATTTTAAAATATATAGATTAATATTATTTTATCAATGAGACTATAAATTAATGAATCATAAGAAAAATAGTGAGACATGGTATGGGACAACTGTTGTTTCAGTTAGAAAAAACAATGAAGTTGTTATAGCTGCAGATGGGCAAGTTACACTTGGGGATACAGTTATGAAGTCGAATGCAAAAAAAGTTAGATCATTAGCAGGAGGCAAGGTAATTACTGGGTTTGCTGGCGCTACAGCCGATGCCTTTTCTTTGTTTGAGAGATTAGAAACAAAACTAGAAAAATATTCAAATAATCTGATGAGATCTTGCGTTGAACTTGCAAAAGATTGGCGAACTGATAGATATCTGAGAAGACTTGAGGCTATGATGTTAGTTGCCGATAAAGAGGTAAGCTTGATACTAAGTGGAACTGGAGATGTTTTAGAACCAAAAGACGGCTTGATGGCGATTGGCTCAGGTGGAAATTATGCTTTGGCTGCTGCAAGAGCTATGTTCAGCACTAAGTTAAAACCTGAGGAAATTGCGAGAAAAAGTCTTGAGATAGCCGCTGAGCTGTGTATTTATACTAATGATAATATTATTGTTGAAAAAATAAAATGACTTCTTTTACTCCCAGAGAAATTGTATCTGAACTAGATAGATTTATAGTTGGTCAAAAAACAGCTAAAAGAGCAGTTGCAATAGCTCTAAGAAATAGGTGGAGGAGACAGCAAATTGAGGGTTTATTAAAAGAAGAGGTCTTACCAAAAAATATTTTAATGATTGGGCCTACCGGAGTAGGTAAAACTGAAATAGCAAGAAGATTAGCAAAGCTAGCTGATGCTCCCTTTATAAAAGTTGAGGCAACTAAATTCACTGAGGTGGGGTATGTTGGTCGAGATGTAGAGCAAATTATAAGGGATCTTTTAGAGGTATCTATAAATAATAATCGAGAGAATTTAAAAAATGAAATTAAAGCTAAAGCTGAAGTTAATGCTGAAAAAAGAGTAATAGAGGCTCTTGTGGGTACTTCTGCATCAAATCAAACAAAGGAAAAATACAAGAAGATGTTAAGAGATGGAGAGCTTGATAATCAAGAAATAGAAATTGAATTGTCAGGCAAAAGTTCATCACCACTTAAGTCTATGGAGATTCCTGGTATGCCCGGAGGCTCTATGGGGATGATAAATCTTGGAGAACTATTTGGTAAAGGTTTTGGACAAAAGAAGGAAAAGAGAAAATTGACAGTTAAAGAGTCTCATGAACTTTTGTTAGATGAAGAATCTGAAAAACTTATAGACAATGATAATTTGATTAAAAGAGCAACAGCTAATGTTGAAGAAGATGGAATAGTTTTTATTGATGAAATTGACAAGATATGCGGAAAGAATTCTGGCACATCTGGAGAAGTGAGCAGAGAAGGTGTTCAGAGAGACCTTCTCCCTTTAATTGAGGGCTCAACGGTTTCAACGAAATATGGTTCAATCAAGACAGACCACATTTTGTTCATAGCTTCGGGTGCATTTCACGTTTCAAAACCCTCCGATCTACTTCCAGAACTTCAAGGGCGATTGCCAAACAGAGTTGAACTCAGTGCATTAGGCAAGGATGATTTCATAAGAATTTTAAAGGAACCAGAAAACAATCTAATTCGACAATACGTGGAACTAATTGCTACAGAAGGAGTGAACCTGGATTTCTCAGAAGAAGCAATTTCTGAAATTGCTTCAATAGCAACAAAAGTTAATGAAGAGGTTGAGAATATTGGGGCAAGAAGGCTGCATACAATTTTAGAGAAAATACTTGAGGAAATAAGTTTTACTGCTTCTGATAAAAAGTCCGGTGATGTGAGTATAGATAAAAAGTATGTTGAAGAGCAAATTGGCGATATTTATAAAGATACAGATTTAACAAAATTCATTTTATAATTTCTTTAAATAAACTAAAAATGCACCTTTCCCGCCTTTTTCTGGGGGGGCATGGTCGAACCATATTATTTTATCTGATAAAGCTAAAGAATTAAGCCATAAAGGAATATTTGCTTTTAGCTTTCCAATACCCTTCCATCCATCAGCCACGCTTAGCCTTTCTCCTTTTCCTGATATAATCAGCAAAAGTCTTTTTTGAAATCTGTAGTTTTTGTTAACAAAATTTAGAACTAATTTCTTTGACTCCGCTATAGTGTAGCCATGTAAATCTAAACGATCATTTATCTTTAGTTTTCCTTTTAAAATTTTTCTTAAGATATTTTTCTCTAAATTTCCCGAACCATCTTTTATTTGTATTTCTAAATTTTCTAGTATTTTATTGTCATCAGAATTTAGTTGAGTTGGTTTGGGGGAGGTTATTTTTTTCTTAACTAAATTTTTTTTATTTCCCCCCTTTAAGGGATTTACAGATTTTTTATATATTTCCCAGTCATCTGTCATTTATTTAGTATATGGGACTAGAGCATATAGATAAATTTTTTTTTTAAGAAGTCCTGCTTTTTCCTCAGCATCTTTTCCTCGACCGAAGAAAAGATCAGCTCTATTGTATCCAATTATTGCTGAACCAGTATCAAGTGATACAACTGGATGAAAGGAAGAATCTTCTAATTTTTCAAATAAGAAAGGAAGTCCAATGGGATAAATATTTTTGTCAATAGCAATGGTAAAATTTGAAATTAATGGTTGTCCAAATGCACCAATTGGCATTGAACTATTTTTTATTGATTCCTCCTTAAAAAAAATGAACCTGTTATTTACATTCATAATTTTATTAGATATTTGAGAATTTTTACTTAGCCAACTTTTTATTGTAAATAAATTTACATTATTGGGCCTAATATAATTTTTTTTTATTAAATACTTTCCTATTGAAGAATAGTTTAATGAATTGTTTCCATCATATGAAATTTTTATTTGCTTCATATCTGGAAACTCACCAATTCCTGAGCCTTGAATATGTAAGAAGAATAAATCAACCTTATCATCAGTCCAAATTAAAACATCTTCAAGGTTGTAGTTCGCCTCTATGAAGCTTCTCGCTTTTTTGTTATATATTTTATTTTTTTTTAAAATTGGATATTTAAATTTATTGTCTTTAGTTCTTGAGACATTAATTACTGGTTGATAGTATCCTGTGAGCAGTCCTTCAGTTTTACTCAAAAGTGATAGTTTGAAATTCTCTTTTAAGTAATCTTTAGGATTTTTGTAAGTTTTAATATTTTGAAGATAATCGCATTTTTTCTTCCAAACCTTAACATCTCCAAATTTTTTATACGATCTGTGATTTTTAATGTTATGAAAAAACTTTTTAGTTTTACATACACTTTCTAAAACTTGAAGAAATTTAAAAACATCATTTTGATTTAATAAGTCAAATTTATTTTTTAATTTTGAGTTTGCTTGAGTATGATTGAAACTTAAAAATAGAAACAGATAAATTAGGATATTTCTAATTACTCTCTTCAATTTTTTCTAATATCCAATTAGGATCATCACTTTTTAAATTTTTAGAAAAAGTCCAAATTTCTTTTATTGAAAGAATTTGGTTGCTGTCGCCATCTACAACATCACCCTTTTTATTTTTTGTAACCTGAACTTGTTCTGAATCAAATAAAAGGTCAATAAAGGCGAACTTCTTATCTTTTAATTTAACTTGTTTTATTTCAGGAGATTTAACACTTATGACGGTGATTTCTAAAACTTCTCCATTTTTTTGTCTCTTAGTTATTTGATTTTTAAAAGCATCATAAATAGATCTTGATGTTAATTTACTGAGAGATTTTAACTGATTCTTTGAATATTCTGCCAGAATAAATTCGAATGCCTTTTTTGCACCATCCTTAAAGGAATCAATTTCAAAGTTTGAGTCTAATTTTACAATATCATTAATATAATTATTTATTTTTTTATCATCATGATAAGTTTTTTTCTTGGGTGAGTCGTTATTTAAATTTTTGTTTAAATTAGAAATGGAGTCAGGCTCAGATTCCTTAAAATCACTCTTTTTTTGAGTGAATTTTTCTGCTATATCACTTTCATTGCCAGTTTTTTTTCCAAGAACATTTCGTAGTCTATTAATTATAAAGATGGCTATCATAGCTAAGATAAGTATATCAATATAGGGAAAATTATTCATTTTTAAATATTATTTGTAGATTGGTAATTTGTATTTATGTATTATAGTATTTTCTTTATAAAAAGTAACTTTAAATATGGCTGAAAAAAAAAAAAATTCAAATTCTAATAATATTAATCTCAAATTCTTGATTAACGCTCAATTTCTCAAAGATCTTTCTTTTGAAAATCCTAAAGCACCAGATTCGCTTAGAAACGTTCAAGGAAATCCAACATTTAAGATAGATGCAGATGTAAAATCAAAATCACTACCTGATCATGGCGCAAATATTCATGAAGTTGAGTTGACAATTAAGTGTGAGACCAAATCTGAAGATTCAGTTTTATTTCTGGTAGAGGGAGTTTATAGTGGAATTTTTACAATTGAAAATGCTAATGAAGAAATCTTGGATAAGATCCTTTTAATTGAATGTCCAAAATTTCTCTTTCCTTTTTTACGTTCAATTATTGCAAATTGTACCCGCGAAGCTGGATTTCCTCCTCTAATGATTGCTCCTCTTGACTTTATTGGTATGTATGAAAAGAAAAAGTAATAATTCCTATTACTGAAAACTCTAAATTACTGTTGTTTATCTCAGAGTTTAAACGTATTTTTTTTCGCCTTATCAAGTTCTACGGAAACTTTTTTAAACTTGTCTACTATTTCAAACGTTGTGTATCCTTCGTTCCACTTTTCAATAAATTCTTTAATATTCTTCTTATCGAACAGTAGCTTTTCATTAACTACTTTTTTATTTTTTGTAATTTTTTTAACTTGTTTGATTTTCTGATTTAATAATTGATTGACTTCATCAATATCATTTATTTTTTTTTCACGAATAAAATTTTCAATTATAAAGTTTAGTCTATTGATTTCGGCTTCTAGCCTAGTATTTTCATTTTTTAATTTTGCTATGTGAACCTGAATGCTTTCAATATCAGACTCTTTTATAACATTGATCTTCTGTTTAAATTTTGCAAAACAAATTTCCATATTTTCTAAAATTAACTCTTTGATAAGTTTTATGTCAAATTCAGTGTACTTATAATGACTTTTATGACTTAGCTTTGAGAGACTTTGTATAGATAAAAGTACATTATTTAGTCTTTTTTTTGATAAGACAGCAAAATTACATAGTTTGAAAAGTATTCTATCGTCGTCAGTCCATTCTCTGCGCGGCTTGTATCTGAACTTTTTTAATATTTTTTGTGCTTTTTCGAAAGACACTTTAGTTGATATTTTCATTTTATATTGTATTATAAGATATTTTATTTTTTTGCAATATTAATTAAACATCGCATAATAAAACATGCAATAAACCTTTTTTACAACGATAGTTTAATTTATTAATAACTTATAGTAAATTACGTATTATCAATACTTTGCAAATTGTCTTTAATAGTAGATCCAAGGTTAGTTAATCTTATATAAGTTGAGCGTAATATAGCTTGAATAAACATAGATGAATCGTGATATTCCTTTAGCAAATTCTGTTTTGGGATTTTGTATGCAATTGAATCTTTTGTAGCTAGTGCATGAACTGTTCTTTTTGTACCTAAAAGAATTGATTGTTCGCCAAACACCTCGTCTTTATTGATATATCCTATGCGAACTCCATTTTGCGATTTAATCTCAACCTCTCCATCTTTTAGAAGATATGCAAAATCAGAATCATCGTTAAAATTATAAATTGTTTTTCCTGCTTTCCATGAAATCTCGTTGTTTTTCATAACATCCTTCCTTTGATAACTTAACATTTCTTAATTCATCTTTTCTTATAGTATTATAATACCGTTGAAATGGAAATCTTAAAGTATTTGGAATAATATATTATAAAAAAGAATTCAATGATAATGGAGCGGGAAACGAGATTCGAACTCGCGACCCTCACGTTGGCAACGTGATGCTCTACCACTGAGCTATTCCCGCAAAATGAAAGAGTATTTTATACTCTAATTTTCTTAATTAAAATAACAAAATAGAATTTTTTTTTAAATAGTGCTTTTATTCTGTTCTACTTTGAACATATTATTAATTATGCTCTATAGTTTCGAAGACAATATTAAAGAACTACCAAAGACAATCCCCTTATTTCCACTCAACAAAGTTTTGTTATTACCTAGAGCTAAATTACCTTTAAATTTGTTTGAAAACAGATATTTACATATGTTGGATTATGCTTTGTCTAATAGAAAAATAATTGGCATGGTTCAACCAAGAGAAAAGTTGTTAAAAAACTCTGATATAAAGAATCCAAAGCTTTATCAGATTGGATGTGCAGGGCGAATAACGGCCTTTTCAGAAACGAATGATAATAGATATGAATTAATTCTCAAGGGTGTTTGTAGGTTTAAAATTAAAAATGAAAAGAAAATTAGTAATGGGTTCAGATCAGCTGATATTTCATGGGATCTATTTAAAAGTGACTTCCAGACTTTTAATCTTACCGACCAATCAAAGAGGCAAGAATTTGAGGTTTTATTAAAATCTTTTCTCAAAAAAATCTCTATTAATGCTAATTGGGAGATGGTCGAAACAACTAATGATGAGGATTTGATAAACATGATTAGTATGTGTTCTCCATTTGATGTTAGTGAAAAACAAGCTCTTTTAGAGGCTAAAACAATTGATGATCGTCTTAAAATACTTAATTCTTTGATGCAAATGGGTTTAAATGAAAATAAAATGGTAGGATCAGGATCGTTGTCATGAGCAAAAATTTAATTGATCAGAATTTATTAGATATAATAGTCTGCCCTAAATCAGGAAAGAAACTTACTTATGATGCCAAGGAAAACACACTGTTTTCAGAAGAAGCTCAAACTTCCTATAAAATTATAGATGGAATTCCTAGACTAACTTTAGAGAAATGATTCCAAAATCAGTAACACTAAATAAGAGCAAAAGAAATATTCAACTAGAGTATAGTAACAATAAGTTCCTTCTTCTAAGTTCATCTGATCTAAGAACATACAGCCCCTCAGCGCAAAATAAAAATTTATTACGTGATCTTAAAATAACTAAAGCTAATCAGTTTAAATCAGTTTTAATTGAGAAAATTGTTCCTGTTGGAAATTATGCCATTAGGATTATATTTGACGATGGTCATAATACGGGAATCTTTAGCTGGAATTACCTCTATAACTTAGGCTCTAGATCTCGAGATTCCTTAGCCCCATAGCAAATATCATGCTCTGATTTTTCAATAAATTTGACTTTGAAAAAATTTTAAGACCTAAACTTCTCAATATAGCCATAGATTTGAGTGAGCTTGAAAATAATTTGTTCAAATTATGGGTAGATTTGATTAGGAGTGTTTTGTCAATTATCCTACTAGCTCTATATTCTTGTTCTAGATTTGTTCCATTGAGATCAAGTCCAAGTTCTTTGAAATCATAAATTATTTTAGATAAACATTTTGCATCTCTTAAACCTAGATTGAAACCTTGTCCAGCTATAGGATGAATTGCTTGACATGCATCACCAATTAAAAAAATATTATTTTTTGAATAATCATAGCAGTGATATATATTTAATGGATACTTTTGAATCTTTGAGAAGTTTTTTATTTTACCAAAAAAATTTTTATAGACTCGTTTAAACTCGTTATTAAAATTTCTCTTAAATATTTCATTATCTGAAATTTTTGAATCAACTGTCCAAACAACTGATGATTTATTTATTTTTGTATTTCTAATTGGCAGTAAAGCCATAGGCCCCTCAGGAAAGAAACGTTCTAAAGCAACTCCATTATGTTTTTTTTCGTGAGAAATATTGAAAACAAAGGCATTTTGATTGTAGTCATGATAGAAGTACTTGATATTGGCATGAAAGCGGGTTTTTGAAAAACGTCCATCAGCTGCTACTAAAACTTTGTATTCTATGGATCCCTTGTTAGTTATTAATAATCGATTGTTTTCAGAAGAACTATTAATTTCTTTTATTTCTGTTTTATCATAATAAGTAATAAATTTTGATTTAATTATTTCGTCAAATAGCTTTTTCTTAAAAAACTTATTATCAATGATAAAGCCTAAAGGTCCTTCATTTATTTTTTCGTGATCAAATTTCATATTCTTATCTTTACAGCCCTCTGAGACTAGTATCTGAAGTATAGGTTGTACTTTAGATCTTAGTTCCTCCCAAATATTTATATCTTTTAAAATACGAGATGATCCCTGAGATATCGCTGTTGTTCTTTGATCCTTTTGGTTTTTAAAGGATTCCTTTTCTTTTTGATCAATAAGGCAAACATTTATTTTATATTTTGACATATGCAAAGCAAAGACCATCCCAACCATACCTGCACCACATATAACTATCTCAAACTTTTTTTTCATTTAATTCTTTTTAAATTTGTTTTTAAAATATATTTTATATAATTAAACTAGCTAATGATTAGTAAATTTAAAGAAAATTTAAAAAAAATACTACGTTGTTTGATTTTTACAATTTTTGGTTTGGCATTATTAATTTCTTTATTAAGCTCATCACCCGGTGACAATACGTTCCTTAAATTTGATTCTACAATTTATAAATCTGGTAATTCTTTTGGTTATTTAGGATCGATTCTGGCAGACTTTTTCCTCAAAATATTTGGACAAATTTCTTATGTTTTTTGTCTATTCTTTTTTATAAATGCATTTAGAATTCTCAAAGGCAAAGAATTTTCATGGTATTCCTGGACATTTCTTCCATTCTCTGTTGTTTTTTTATGTTTTTTATTTAATTTCTTGAGTGAACAATTTCCTAATTTTCAAATTTCTAGTGGTATTTTAGGAAGTGGGTTAAACTTCTATTTTGATTATTTTTTTAAAGGCTCTGAATATTTAGAGATTATTCTTTTAACAATTATTTTGCTTCTTTTAATTTCACTTCTACTAACATTTAACTATGGTTATAAAGACATTCAAAATGTTTTATCTTTCTTAATAAATAATTTAAAAGAATTTATAATTATGCCATTAAGAATTTTAAATTTATTTAAAAAAAATAAGATCATCCCTCAGCCAACTATAAGTAAAAAAAGAAAAGAAATTTTTTCTAACAATATTAAGCAAGTCACAAATCAGGAAATTACAAATGTTAATTATGTTTTTCCATCTATGGAATTGCTTGAGAAGGTAATTAAAGTTCCTGGGTTAGAGGCTGATAATAAAAAACATACTGAACTTAACACCTCTCTTCTTTCTGGAGTTTTAAAAGATTTTAAGATTAGTGGGCAGATTACAGAGGTGAAACAAGGGCCAATTGTAACGTTATTTGAATTAACTCCCGCGCCTGGAACTTTGTCATCAAGTGTTATTCGATTATCTGAAGACATAGCTAGATCCATGAGTGCTAAGTCTACAAGAATTTCAACTATTCCTGGCAAAGATGCTTTGGGTATTGAAATTCCAAACAAACAAAGACAAACAGTTTACTTGAGAGAGCTTCTAGATGACTCTGCATTTACAGATAGGAATCTTAAACTTCCACTAGCTTTAGGAAAGGATATTTTTGGAAAACCAGTGATAGTTGATTTATCAAGAATGCCTCACCTTTTGGTTGCAGGTACAACTGGATCAGGTAAATCAGTTGGCATCAATGCAATGCTTCTTTCGCTCTTATATCGTCTTAGCCCTGAAGAATGTAGATTAATTTTGATAGACCCTAAAATGTTAGAGCTATCGATTTATCATGATATACCCCATCTTCTCACAGAGGTTGTAACAGATCCTAAGAAAGCGATATCGGCTTTAAAATGGACTGTTAAAGAGATGGAAAAAAGATACCAAATGATGACACATTTAGAGGTTAGAGAAATTGATGATTACAATAAGAAGGTAAAAAAAATATTAGAAACCGGACAAGTTATTTTTAAAGAAATGCAAGTTGGATACGATTCTGAAACTGGTAAACCAGTGATGGAAAAAAAAGCACTAGATTTATCAATTTTTCCCAAGATTGTTGTAGTTGTAGACGAACTTGCAGATCTTATGATTACTTCTGGAAAGGAAATAGAAGGGGCGATTCAAAGGTTATCTCAAATGGCTAGAGCAGCAGGAATTCATTTGATTGTCGCAACGCAAAGACCATCGGTTGATGTTATTACAGGAACGATTAAATCTAATTTTCCTACTAGAATAAGTTATAAAGTTGTTAATAAAATTAATAGTAGAACTATATTGGAAGAACAGGGCGCAGAGCAGTTATTAGGACAGGGTGATTTATTGATTACTATGCTTGGGGAGAATCTTCTGAGAGTGCATGGCCCTTTCGTTAGAACAGAGGAAGTTCAAGCAGTAGTAAATCATCTTAAAAAACAAGGTGAACCAGAATATCTTCAGTCAGTTACAAAAGAAGATGATGATTCAGAGAACTATAACCTGGGATTAACAGATAGTGGCGATGAGCTATATGACAAAGCTGTATCTATTGTTTGTAGGGAAAAGAAGGCATCAACAAGTTTTATTCAAAGACATTTGCAAATAGGGTATAATCGTGCAGCCAGAATAATAGAAAAAATGGAAGCTGAAGGAATAGTCAGTCCAGCAAACCATGTGGGAAGGAGAGAAGTTTTAGTTGGAAAAGATCATTAAAACTGCAAGGTTTTCTTTAATATTTTTGTTGCTTTCATCCTGTAGCTCTATATCGTCAGTTGCTTCACTGGCTGCCAATGCAGGTATTTCAAGTAAAGGTTTTTCAGCATCAGTGGATGATAGTTTCTTAAAGGCTAAAATTATTGGAAAAATATCTAAATTAAAAATTTCAAATCTTTCCGACATATCTGTTAGTGTTTGTTTGGGTGAAGTTTTGCTTACAGGTTACTCTGATGATCAAGTCGATAGACTTAAATTAATAGAAGTGGTATGGGAAGTTGAGGGAGTGGAGAAAATTTATAATGAAATAAAGCTACAGTCGTCTGTTTCACTTACAGAAAGGGCTGAGGATGCATTGTTTGAATCTAGATTGATGACAAGATTATTGTTTAAGTCTGGAATAAATAGTAATAATTATAGTCTAGATGTGGTTGGTGGAACAGTTTACGCGATAGGTTTAGCAGAAAGCCTAGATGAGAAAACTAATATTGAAAATTTTCTTGGAGACATGAACGATATTTCGCAATTAGTTACGATAATTAATATTAAAAGATAAGGGGGTTGAAATCCAAAAAGTTTGTGCATTATTTCAAATGGATCCAATAGCGAAGCTTAATCCTGACAGCGACAGTACTATTTTCCTTATTAAAGAAGCCATTCAGAGAGATGTTGAGGTTTGGGTTGCTCAGTCGGATAATTTAACTTTTTTTAAAAATAAATTAATGATTAGAGCCAAAAAAATTAAAAATGCTAAATTTGAAGAAACTATTTCTAAAGATGTTTTTATACGAAATTTTGATTTCTTCTTTATTCGGCAGGATCCCCCCTTTGATATGAAATATATTACAAATTGTTTTTTATTGGAGATACATAATAAATCTTTCCAAAAGCCTGTATTTATTAACAATCCTTCAGGAATTAAGAATTTTACAGAAAAAATCTTTCCACTTTATTTTTATGAATTAATGCCAAAAACGACAATAACCTCAGATAATATTGTGTTTAAAAAAATGTTAAATGACTGCAAAACAGTTGTTGTTAAACCTCTTTTTTATAAAGGTGGAGAAGGAATTTTTAAATTATCTGTTAACGAAAAGAATCCAGTCCAAACTTTTGAAAATTTAATTAAATCCTATAAGTGCCCAGCAGTAATTCAGAAATTTATTGATAAAGTGAGGTTAGGAGATAAGAGAGTAATAATTATTGATGGTAAGCCAGTTGCAGCTATTAATAGAATTCCAAAGTCTGGAGAATTCAAAGCTAATTTACATCTTGGTGGGAGAGCTGAGATAACAAAATTAACGAATAAAGAAAAAGCTATTTGTAGCAAGTTAGAACCTATAATCAGGAAGAATAAATTATTCTTTGTAGGTATAGATTTAATTGACGAAAAATTGACCGAAATAAATGTAACATCACCAACTGGCTTAACGCAAGTGCTTACGCTTTATGACTTAGATTTATCAAAAGTAATTTGGGACAAACTATTATCAAAATTATAGTATGTAATGCAATACTATATAAAAAATGTTAATAAAAATATAATTTATAGTATATAATAATTTTATTAAATTTTCAAATGTTCCAATATGAATTTTTTAACGATTTAACCAATCTTTTATGTTTAATTAGTTCATCCTCTGTTAGATTTATTTTAGGAAGTTTATCTTTAATAGATATCCTTGATTTATCATCACATATTTTTTTATTCATCTGAAATTTCATTATTTGTTGCTTACCCCCTAATAATTCATTGTAGACTTCTAAAAGCAAAAATGAATCTGTGAGTGCACCATGTTTTTTTCTTGTATCTAAGCTAATATCAAATCGTCTGCAAAGCGCATTTAGGTTATTTTTGCTACCAGGGAACTTTTTTTTAGCCATTTCAAGAGTGCAAATGGTTTTATCTTTGCTAATTTCAGGCTTAGAGAGGCGTTTTAACGATTGATTTATCATTGATAAATCAAATTGTGCATTATGAATTATTAATTGAGAATCTGCAAAAAACATTAAGAATTCATTAATGTCTTGGTCAAAAGTTGAATATTTAGAAAGAAATGAATTGTTTAGGCCGTGAATTTCTTCAGCTTCTTGATTTATTATTATTTCATCTGGTTTGTAATACCTATGAAACTTCTCCCCTGTAAACACTCCATTAATCAATTCTAAGCAGCCAATTTCTATAATCCTATCTTTTTCATAGTCTAGTCCAGATGTTTCAGTATCTAAAACCAATTGTCTCACTTTATTTAGGCCTCCATTTTAACTTATCTATCACTGGTTGAATTTGATCTAAACTGTTGTAATAAATTGAGAGACTACCACTATTATTGTTGTTGTGGGAGACTAATACTTTCAAACCTAGCAGATTAGTTAATTCCTTCTCTAAATTTTCGATATTTGGATCTTTCTTTTTTTGTTTATCGTTATTAATACTGTAATCTGTAGATGTTCCTCTGGCTTCACGTTTAAGACTATTAACTATTTTTTCGGTCTGACGCACACTTAGTTGTTTATCTAATACTTCATTGGCCACCTCTAGCGCTTTGTCTTCGGTCAAGGTTACCAATGAACGTGCATGGCCAAACGAAAGTTGGCCTCTTGAGATATAGATCTTAATATTTTTTGGTAATGATAAAATTCTAAGAACATTAGCGATGTGACTGCGACTCTTACCCAATTGAGACGAAAGTTTTTCTTGAGTATACTGGAAAATATTCATCATTGTCCTATAACCCTCAGCCTCCTCAACCAGATTAAGATCTGTTCGTTGAAGGTTTTCAATCATGGCAACCCCAATAGCAGTTGCGTCATTAAAATCTCTTACTATTACTGGTACTTCGTGAAGCTTGGCTATTTGTGAGGCCCTCCACCTTCTTTCTCCTGCAATAATCTCATAGTTATTACTATTTGTAGTTAATGTTCTAACCAATATAGGTTGAAGAACTCCATTGGACTTAATAGATTCTGCAAGCTCTTCTAACTCAGTTTGGTCAAAAACTTTACGAGGTTGAAACTTTCCTGAAATTAGATTTTGAATGGGCACAGTCTTCTGATTTGACATTTCTCTAGGTTTAAGGTCAAGTATTGATATTTTGTTATCTTTTTTGGATAGTTTAGGCATTTGTATCTTAAATGATGAATTTTTTACTTTATTGCTAATCTTATCTTTTATAACGGAGGCTAACTCCTGATCTTTGGACAACAATGAAGATAATCCCATTCCTAATTTTTTTTTTTCTTTTTTCGACTTATTCAATTTTTTTGTGTTTTGCTTATTTATTTTTTTCATACGACTAATTTTCGTTTAATCCTCCAAAGTTACCTTTTCCTAAAACTTCTGCTGCTAAATTCACATATGCTTCTGAACCTATGCATGAATGGTCATACAAAAGAACTGGCTTTCCATGAGAAGGTGATTCGGAGATTTTAATATTTCTAGGAATAATGGTTTTGTAAACGGCTTGCCCCATGACCTCTCTCACATCCTCTTCAACCTGAACACTTAATTTGTTTCTTGAATCATGCATTGTTAAGAGAATACCATCTAAATCTAGATCTGAGTTTAGCTGATTATTTACTTCTTTAATTACCCTTAGGATCTGACTCAATCCCTCCAGTGCATAGAATTCACATTGAAGTGGGATTAAAACTTTATCTGAGGCTGCTAATGCATTTGTGGTTAAAAAACCTAAGCCTGGTGGACAATCAACAATAATTGCTGAGTATTGTTTAGGCAATTTATCTATTGCATTTTTTAATATAAATTCTCTGTTTGTTACGGAAGCAGGAATTTCTATTTCAGCATTTGCTAAATCTACTCTTGAGGGAACTAAGCCTAGCCCGTTTACTTCTGTTGACTTGACTGCATCCAGCATTTCAACTTTTTGTGTTAAAACTTCATAAGTACCTGGAGTTCTTCTATCGGATGGTATGGCAAATCCAGTGCTTGCATTACCCTGAGGATCTAGGTCTATAACCAAACAGGATTTACCAGAGATTGATAAAGCAGTTGCCAGATTAACTGCTGTAGTCGTTTTGCCTACGCCACCTTTTTGATTTACAATTGAGAAAACAGTTCTTGTCATTTTTTTTTACAATTAGTTAATATTAGTGTAACCCCACCAGATTTATCGATTAACTTATTATTTTTAACAATATTCATTTGGTAGTTCCACTTTTTTTTTAAAAGATTTACTTCTAAATTCCATTTTTTTCCTTTTGGGAAAACAAAAAAGGTTTGATTTTTACTGATTTTTATAGTTTGTTCTAATAATTTTGTCAGTGGTGCTACTGCTCTAGCTACAATTATATCAAACTTTTGATTTAACTCCTCGCTCCGTGCATTTATAATTTGAGCGTTTAAGCATAGTTTTTTATTGATGTCATTTAAAAAATTACATTTCTTGGCATTTGATTCAATCAAAGTGGTTTTGCAATTTAACCCCTCCTCGAGCTTAAGCATTTCAATAAGAGCCCCAGGAAGTCCTGCGCCTGATCCCACGTCGCATAATGAGACGCTCTTTAATTTTTTAAAAGCTTGCATTTCTTTTAGAATGTAAAATATTTTTGCAGAGTCTGCGAAATGTCTTATCCATATATTAGCAACAGAGCTTTTGCTTATAAGATTATATTTATCATTCTGCTTCTTCAAAAGCTCCTCATACAAGATAAGTTTTTTTATTGTTTCACGTGAAACATTAAAAAAGTTATGAAAGTTTTTTGCATTACACGGTATTTGCACTTATTTCTTTACAAATCGAAGTAATATGTTGGCTGCAGCTGGCGTCATGCCTGGAAGCTGCCTTGCCTCTTGAATATTTTTAGGTTTATGTTTAGTTAGAACTTCTTTTGCTTCATTAGACAAACCGGAACAATTTTTGTAATTGGTGTTATAATTGATCTTCAAGGATTTATCTCTTTCAAGCTCATGAATTTCAAGGGATTGCCTTCCAGAGTATCTTTGGTAAAAGGAATTAATTTTTATTTGATTCTCAATTTTTTTATTCAATTTTATGCGAGATATTTCCGGCCATATTTTTTTAAGTTTTGTAAATGAAATATTATTATAGCCAAGGATTTCATACGCTGACCTTTTTTTACCATCTTTATTGATCTTAATACCAAATTTTTCATAATGTTGGGGAGATGCCGATAGTTTTTTAAGTAAGGCGTTTGATTCCTGGATTATCTTTTTCTTTTTTATCCAATCTTTTTTTCTTTCTTTTTCAACTATTCCTAATTTAATTGCTAGATCTGTTAATCTTTCATCTGCATTATCTGCTCTCAATAGCAATCTATACTCGGCGCGAGATGTAAACATCCTGTATGGTTCAATTAATCCACCTTTAATAAGATCTGATGAAAGTACGCCTAGATAGGCCTTGGATCGTGAAATCACAATTGGATCTTTGTTTAAAATATTCCTTGCAGCATTTATTCCTGATAATAAGCCCTGAGCCGCCGCCTCTTCGTATCCAGTGGTTCCATTTATTTGGCCTGCTAAAAATAATCCTTTTATTCTTTTTGTTTCAAAACTCTCCTTAATTTCTGAACTGTCAACGCAATCATATTCAATTGAGTAGCCATACTGATCTACAACTACATTTTCTAAACCTTTTATCGTGTGAAGAAATTTTTTTTGAATATTTATCGGAAGTGATGTGGAAATTCCGTTTGGATAAATAACATTATTTGCCATAGCTTCGGGTTCTAGGAATATTTGATGCTTATCCTTTGTTTCAAACCTGTTAACTTTATCCTCGAGAGAAGGACAATATCTTGGGCCTCTTGACGTAATTTGACCATTAAAGATTGGTGATTTGTTTAAATTTTTTTTAATAATTTGATGTGTATTACTATTCGTGTGAGTTATAAAGCAATTCACTTGATTAACATTCAATTTTTTTGTTAAAAAAGAAAAGGGTTCAGGATTTTGATCTCCTTCTTGTTTAATGCATAATTCATAATTAATGGAATTCCCTTGAAGCCGAGGCGGAGTACCAGTTTTAAGTCGAAGCAAATTAAAGTTATTAAATGCAAAGAAATTAGCAAGTTTAAGTGATGGTTTAGCACCCATTCTGCCAGCTGACCAACTTTTTTGTCCTTGGTGAATCATTCCTTTCAAGAATGTTCCTGTTGTTATTATTAATGATTTACATAAGATGGAACCTAATTCTTTTAAGCATAGCCCCTTTATGATTTTTTTTCGTGACTTGTTATGGGTTAAAATATCTTGTACTTCATCATAAATAATTTCAAATTTTTCATTTTCTATCAGATGTGAAAGATTTTTTCGATACTTATTTCTGTCGATTTGAGCTCTGGGGCCTTGAACTGCTGCTCCCCGAGTTTTATTTAAAACTCTAAATTGAATTCCTGACATATCTGAGGCTCTGCCAATTAAGCCTCCCATAGCGTCTATTTCCCTTATAAGATGTCCTTTTCCTAAACCACCCATCGCTGGATTGCAAGAAAGTGTTCCAATATCATTCTTATGAAATGTTATTAAGGCTGTTTTAGCTCCGAGTCTTGAAGACATTGTCGCAGCTTCAATCCCAGCATGCCCACCGCCTACAACGACAACATCATAAAATAAATATTGTTTCACGTGAAACACCTATTTACCAATACAAAAATTACTAAAAATGATTCCAAGTTTTTTTTCATCGTCATGTCTTCCATATAAAACGTCTAAATTGGCCAGAGCATCCCTGAGATATTTTGCGCATATCTCTAAAGTTCTGATATTAACTAATGCCTTATTTAATTCTATATTAACATTTTTAAGGCAATCAAGTTGCCTTATCTCTGAAAAATAGTAATGATCATTATTTGTGTCAACAGCTAATAAGTGTTTGTAAATAAAATTATGTGTTTTTTTCAATATATTGTTATTTAAATATTCTTTTCTACATGATATAGTAAATGATTTAAAATTTTTTAATTCTGGAATTTCTCTCTCCCAACATTGAAATTTTTCTTTAGAATCTTTTAAGTCCAACTTATTAAATATTATTATAGTATTTTTAAATTTAATTTTTTCTAAAAGCTCTTTAAATTGACCAAAATATTTTTTCTGAAATGAATCGGGAGAAAGAACTAAAATAAACTTATTAAGGTTTTGGATCGTAGACCATGTTTTTTTAATTCCTTGTTTCTCAACTGATTTTTTTGTGATTCTAATGCCTGCAGAATCAATAATATTTACTTTGTGGCCAAATATTTCAATTGAGTGCTCTGATTGATCTAGAGTTGTGCCTTCCATTCCAGAAACTATCATTTTTTCTTCCTGAACCAAAAAATTAAAAAACGAAGATTTGCCAGCATTTACCGGTCCAATAATCATTATATTGGAACCATGAATTAAGTTTCTTGTGGTTTCAAATGAATCACAGGTTGAATCAACCTCGTGCAAAATTTCTTTGATATTTTTTACCAATTTATGTTGATTATTATCATTAATTTCCTCATTAAACTCAATCTCAGCATCAACATTTGCAAGAATTTCTATAATTTTTTCTCTCCAAATTCTACATTTATATGAACTCTTTCCATATATTTGTTTGTTGGCAACTAATAATTGATTTTCAGTTTCAGATTTTATTAAGTTGTTAATTCCCTCATAGTGCAGCATATTTTCTTTTCCGTTGTAAAAAGCTCTTTGAGAAAACTCCCCAGGCCTTGCTGGTCTTGTGTTCGGTATTTTAGAGAGCACTATTGTAAGTTTTTTAATTAATGCAATGCTTCCATGAGTATGGATTTCTAGAAGATCTTCGCCTGTATATGATTGAGGTGATTTGAAATATATGACAATTCCCTTGTCTATTAAATTTGATTTATTATCACTAATCCTTGAGTAATTTACATACCTACTTTTTAAATTAGTTAAGCCACACAACTCTTTTGCAATTTTTTTACAATCTTTTCCTGAAATCCTAAAGATTGCAATAGCTGATTGGCCAAAAGGTGTAGAAAGAGCATATATGGTATTTTTAAATGACTTTGACATAAAATCATGTATATAGCTTAATTAGTTAAATCAGAAGAAAAAATTCTAATATTAATAAGGTAATGTCAATTTATAAATATTTTAAAATTTTAATTGTGAAAAATTGTATATGATCAATTTTTAATTAAAGTTTAAAATAGATGAAATTTCGTATTTTTTAATTTTTAATTATCCAATTTTGATGATATAAGTACAGGCTAATTAAGAAAAAAGTTTTGATAAAATTCTTATTTATAATTTTAATCAGCATCACCTCTCTCGCAAATGCTGAAACAAACAGTGGTGATACAGCTTGGATATTAACTTCTTCTAGCCTTGTATTATTTATGACGCTTCCAGGCCTTGCTCTCTTTTATGCTGGACTTGTTCAATCTAAAAACGTGATTTCTGTTTTATGTCAACATTTTGGAATAGCCTGTCTGATGTCCATTATATGGGTTGTTATAGGTTATTCTTTAGCATTTTCTGAAGGTTCCTCTAATTTATTAGGTGATCTTTCCAAATTATTTTTAAATATATCTGCCAACTCAAATATTGGAACAATTCCCGAAATTCTTTTTGCAATGTTTCAAATGACATTTTGTATTATAACTCCTGCCTTAGTGATAGGAGCGTACGTGGAAAGAATCAAATTTTCAGTAATATTAATTTTCTCTTCTTTCTGGCTCTTGTTAGTATACTGCCCTGTTGCTTTTTGGGTATGGGGTGGTGGATTTTTGGCTGAGCTAGGAGTTAAAGATTTTGCTGGTGGATTAGTTGTTCACACAACAGCTGGGCTTGCAGCTCTTGTGATAGCTTTAGTTCTAGGTAAAAGAAAAGTCTTTTTGAAAAATAATATGTCCCCGCCTCATAGCCCGGTTCTTACCATGATAGGAGCGTCAATGCTATGGGTTGGTTGGTTTGGGTTTAATGGAGGTTCAGCATTGGCGGCTGATTATACAGCATCTAGTGCAATCCTTGTTACTCATATAGCTGCGGCGTTAGGCGCGTTTTCATGGATTATAATTGAGTGGATTAGATTTGGTAAGCCATCTCTAGTTGGAATGGTGACAGGTATGGTTGCTGGCTTGGCAACTATTACGCCCGCTTCTGGCTTTGTTGGTGTTCAAGGAGCCCTAATACTTGGTATTTCAGGTGGTGTTCTTTGTTATGTTGCTGTGGATATTATAAGAATAAAAATGAAGATCGATGACAGTCTGGACGTATTCGCTGTCCATGGAGTTGGAGGTATGTTAGGAACAATATTATGCGCATTTCTAATGCAATTGGGTTTTGGAGGAGCCGGCCTTGATGAGGGTGTTTCGGTTCTTGGACAATTTAAAGTTCAATCTTATGCCGTTATTGTTACAGCTTTGTGGACTATAATCTTCACCTACTTGATTTTAAAAGTAATTTCATTTTTCACTGATCTACGAGTCAGTGAAGATGATGAAATAGCTGGTTTAGATAACTCTCTCCACGGAGAGTCTGGTTATAATAATTAATCTCATTTTTAGATGTTGATAACTAATTTTAAAAAGTATTATTACCCTAGCTTTTTTGCAGGTTTTAGGTTATTATCCACAGTTAAGGAAATTAAAAAATGGGATGAACCGTGCCATTGCAAAAAAAATATGTTTTTATTTGGGTAAATCCAAATCCATACATTAAATATCTAATTGCTGTTCTTTCTTGCTCTATTTTTTTTGCTGCAGAGCTAGCAATAGCAGCTTCAACTGTCCCAAGTATGACTCTTCCCGAATCATTTCAAAGGCCTGAAACAGAGAGTTTAAATAGTTTTAAAAAAAAAAACCTTCCCACTACGAATATTGAAAAGACTAATGATTTACAACAAGAGGTTGGTGATTTGAAGATCGTTACCAAAACCTTAATTTTTCTAGCCCCTAAAAATTTGCAGAAAAAAGTAAACTTTTTGAAATATGAGCAAGAAATTGTTGGAAAACCAAAAAAGATCGAAGATTTTTATCAAATAGCCAAAGACATAGCAAAAGAATATAGACGTAATGGATTTCCCTTAGTAAGGGTTATAGTTCCAAAACAGGAGTTAAAACCAGATAATGCGACAGTATTTCTCAAAGTTATTGATGGATTCATAGAAAAAGTTGATTTAAGAAAAGTACCAGTTATCCAAACTCTAAGAACTTTTGCATACCTAAAACCTTTAATTAATAAAAAAGCACTGACGTCTAAACTTCTTGAGCGTCAACTTTTGCTGGCAGGAAATACCGCAGGCCTCACCCTTAAAAGTGCTTTAATTCAGGGAAATATAGAGGGCGGTGCGATCTTAGTCGTCGATGCAAAACATAAATACTTATCCGGCAGCATGCAATTTAACAATTCACAAAGCAAGGAACTAGGAAGGCATCTTGGTCAAAAGAGTGTAACGTTCAATTCTCCTTCAGGGTTTGGAGAAAGTATAACATTTTTTGGATTATCAAAACCAACTTGGAAAGGAATGAAAGGCACCGGGGACAATGTTAGAATCAGGGGAGGCGGCTTTGCTGCTTCTCTTCCTATTGGAAACAATGGTTTAAACTCCAGTATTGCTTATATTGAGAGTATGACAAGACCAGGAGTAGATCTGCAAGTTTTGGGTATAGAAGCAAATATGAAATCGGCTACATTCACTATTAATTATCCATTAATACTTAAAAAAGATAGTTTATGGACTCTAAGAGGTACTGTTAATTGGGCCGATGAAATTCAGCAAACAAATATTTCAGGTGAGGATGAACAGCTTTCTCATGATCGTCTTACTAGTTTGCGAATAGGGTTAAATTTTAGTGGTTGCCAAGTGGGTTGTGCAACTTTTGATACCGAGATATCAAGGGGAATTGAAATAGCATCAAGGTCTGCCAGCGATTCTGCGGGGGGAACGCCTTTGTCAAGGGCTTCTGGAACCTCAACTTATACTCACTTTAAGGTTGATTCTTCATATTCTTATTATTTATACCAAAATATTGAGACAAAAGTTAATGCTGGTGGACAATATACCGATGATGGCCTCTTAAATTCAGAGCAAGCCACCATTATTGGTGAAGATAAGATAAGCGCACTAACAGCAGGAGCTATTTCAGGTGATAAAATTTGGTACATTCGCGGAGAGTTAAATTATAAAAAATTATTGTCACCAAATTTGTCAGCATCACCTTTTTTCTATTCAGCAATGGGAGTAGCGTTTTTAAATAAAGCTACAGCCACAGAAAATAAGAAAACTGCAGCCAAATCTGTTGGTTTTGGATTAAAGGTTAATGGAAATGATAAGTTTTTTTTTGATAAAAATATTACAGCTAAAATTGAATTTTCAAAGACTTGGGCGACTAAGCGCATTGAAGATTTATCTGATGTAAGAATGAAAAAACACCAAGCTCTTGTATCACTGGCAATGACATATTAGTTTTAGATAAAATTGTGTAGTTAAAAAATTTATGAAAAAAATGAAAAGAATAAAATTATCAGGCTTAATTAAGATTTTAATGTTTACAAGTTTCATGTCTTTGCAAGCTTTTTCAAAATCTTTTTCTGATGAAATGCCAGTGGGTGGAAATGTTGTGTCTGGAAGTGTTAGCATTTCAAATCAAAATGCAAATCACATGATAATCAATCAAACCACTGATAAATCAATTATAAATTGGCAAAGCTTTTCTATTCATGAACAGGGTAGAGTAGATTTTAATATGCCAAACTCAAATTCAATATCACTGAATAGAGTTTCGGGTTCAACAACAACACGAATAGCAGGAAAACTTAACTCAAATGGTCAAATATATCTAGTAAATCCAAACGGAGTTTTTGTTACACCATCAGGAGAAATTAAAACAGGTTCATTTACTGCATCAAGTCTTGATATCAATGACCAAGATTTTCTGAATAAAAATTTAATATTTAAGAGAAGAGGAAAAAACAAAGGGATAATCAATTCAGGAAAAATTACGATTAGAGAGGGAGGTCATGCATCATTAATTGGGAGTAATGTTCAAAACGAGGGTAGAGTTTTCGCTCGTCTTGGTAAGATAAATCTAGGGGCAGGAGAGAAAATAACAATTGATATTGAAGGTGATGGATTAATGAGCGTTATTATTCCCATGGAAAAATTAGATAGCATGAAAGATATTAATGGCAACTCTATAAAAAGTTTGATTGCAAATAATGGAAAACTTGTATCAGAGGGTGGATTGATATTATTGTCAGCAGCAACTGCAAATTCTTTGTCTACAAGTGCAATAAATACAGGCTCTTCAAGTCAAATAATAGCTAGTTCTTTAAATAATAAAACAGGTAGAATTTTAATAGGAGGCTCTTCAAATAATTCAGTTCAATTAGCTGGTAAAATAGATGTCTCATCAAAACAGAAGAACAAACTTTCTGGAAATGTATCAATTAGTGGAAAAAATATTTATCAGGGCGCAAAGATCGATGCAAATGGAACAAATGGAGGAAAAATTAATATACTTTCTGAAAATCTTTTAGTATTAGATGGCAAAATTGAAGCTAAGGGTATTGAGAATGAGGGTGGCTCACTTATTGTAATGTCTGAAAATTCTTTGATTTCATCTTATAACAATTCAATTGACGTTTCAGGATTAAAAAAAGGGGGAAATATTCAGTCAATTGCTGAAAATTATAATATTGCCTCAGGGAGTTACAATGCAAGTTCCAGCTTAGGAAAAGGTGGCAATGTTGATATAACAGCTGATTATGTAGCTCTTAATTGGGGTGATGTTAATGCTTCAGGCAAGATTCTTGGAGGTAAAACAAGGGTTGGTGGAGAATATTTAGGAGGGAAAGTCTTACCTTCAACAACAAAAAAAGAATACCAAGGATTTATTGGTAGATATGCTCAGCAAAAAAAGATTGAAAATGCAAAGCACACAGTTGTTGGATCAAACTCTAAAATAAATGTTTCAAGTTCTCAAGGAAAAGGAGGCACAGCAATAGTTTGGTCGGATGAAATAACTGATTTTAGTGGAACATTAAATGCAAATGGGAGGTCAAATGGTGCTAAAAATAAATGGATAACAAAAACTTCTCATGAAAATAATTATCATGAAGGAGGTTTTGTAGAAATTTCCTCATCCAATTTACTTAGAGGTCTAAATTTAGCAAATGTAAGTGTCAAAGATGGTACTTTACTTCTTGACCCAAAAAATATCACAGTTGATAATAGCTCGGGCGGCAGTTTGACTAGTGGTTTGGCAGCTAAAGTCTATTCTGGTTATTTTAATGATAACTTAAGCTGGTTTAGTGGAAGATCGGAGCATTCTTCATCTAGTGTTCGAAATAGATTTCCAAGCCCTACAACACAAATAAATACAACTTCTCCAGGTGTAAATTTTGCAGAACGTTATTCAGCAGAGTGGAGGGGTTTTTTTAAACCTCAATCAACAGGGAACTACCAATTTGCCACAAATAGTGATGATTCAAGCTTATTTTGGTTACAAAGTATAAGTGAGTCAATAAATAATTGGTCTAACTTTATAAGTTATCGTAGCAGATCAAACGAAACAGTTGACAATGGTGGTGCTCATGGGCCGAGAACAAGGTATAGTGGATCATTAAGTTTGTCCGCTAATATGTATTACCCAGTATTACTTTATTTTGGTGAGAGAACAGGGGGAGATAGAATCACACTTTATTGGAGAAATACTGGCTCAGGGGGCTGGTCAACTAATGGTTCTAGTGTTTATTTCAGTAATGGAAATGAATTTGGTTCTGGTGCATTTACCGGGGCTGATGGAACAGGAAATATTAATACTGTTAATACTTTTGCAATGGATTCCTCATCATCAAATACTATTGGAAGCGCGACAATTTCAAATTTGTTAACGGCTGGAACGGACGTTTATCTGAGAGCCAATCAGGACATAATGATATCTAATGCAATTACTGCAACGGGTTCTTCTGGTGGTAATTTATCATTCCTAGCTGGTAGAGACATTACGATTAATAGCAATATCACAACTGCAAATGGAAATTTTTCTATGAGAGCAAACACATCAACATCTTATGGAGTTGTTGATGCTCAAAGAAGTAGTGGAACTGCGGACATAGTCAATAACGCAACAATAAGTGCCGGAACAGGTTCAGTTTCAGCTATTATTGATGCAGGTTCAGGGTTAACAAATAATCAAGCTGGGAATATTTCGCTTGGTAATATTAATGCTGGTTCGATAGTAGCAACAGGAAACTCGTCAACTGGCACGATTACTGGTACTTCACTGTCAGCATCAGGAAGTGGAACTGCAATTAACATTTCTGGATATGATATAGGAGCAATTTCTTCATTAAATGCATCAAATGGCAATTGGAGGTTAAACAGACTTGCTACAAACAATAGTACAATGAGTAATGTTCCCTCGGCTAATTTCATTCAATACAATTATAGAAATGGAGGATCAGTATTAGGTTCAGGTAACGGCATTTTGCACGGTTATAATCCTGGTGCAATAACAAAAAACTATGATTATGTCAGAGCAGGTGGTTCTTCATTGGGCTATAAAGCAAATAAAACATATGATGGCAACACATCAATATCAGGAGTTACATTCGGAAGCGCAACTATTGTTGGTGCAAATGGACTGCCTAGTGAAGTAAATGTGTCATTAAATAGTCCATCTCTAAATTATGATAGTAAGGATTATAATGGTAATAATAAAACAATAACTGCAGGTAGTGCTTATACTATATCATCTGCAACTCACAGCAGACACGGTAATGTGTATGGTTTAGTTTCAGATACACAAAGCATTAGCAATGCAAGAATTTCTAAGCGTGGGGTAATTGTGAGTGGCTCTCGTTTGTACAATGCAACAACAACGGTTGTACATTCGGATTTATCTAGCATTACTGGTACTGTTGGAAATGAAACTCTTATTTTAACTGGATCTGGAGGCAGCGTTAGCTCTAAAGACGCAGGAGACAATAGGTCAATTAATTTAGGTGCAATTACTCTTAAAGACGGTAAAAATGGTGGGTTGGCAAGTAATTATAATATTTCATCGGGAACGCTAACTATAAGCAAGCGACCACTGCTTCTGTCTGGAGTAAGAACAAAAAGTCAAGGATCTATCTTTGTGAATAACAACGAGCTGAGAATTAGAAACTTAGTACAAGGAGAAACTATAAAGATGTCAGGAAATGGATCTATACCAAATAACAGATCAGCTATCCATTTCTTAACTACAAACAAATTGAAATTATCAGATGGGTTGGGAAAGGCCTCAAATTATACTTTGGATGGAGGAAATCATACATTTAGGATTAACTTTAAAAGAAAAAACGCAGTTAGAAATAGACTTGCAACATTTGAGAAGTCAGGAAAAAAGCTATTTATGAGGGCGCCAGCTATACCAGCAGCCCCAGCTATTGCTATTGCGCCAGCGCCAATCGCCGCCGCACCAGCACCCAAAGCGACTTCCAGCACTGGCGGTGGTAAAGCCTCTTCAAAAGGAAGTGGTTCTTCTGGAGCAGGTGGGTCAACATCTTCTTCCGGAGAAACTTCATCAGACAGTTCAGGTGCAGGTGGCGATTCTTCAGAAGGCGCATCTAGTAAAGATGATTCAGATTCTGATGCCGGGGCCGATTAAGATTCCAGTCAGCCTCTTTAACAAAAATAATGTGGATAACTTGTTAGTAGTTTGAAAAAAACATTGTATTTCCCTGCTGTTTATGTCATTATCCACAGGCTTGGAAAATTAATTTAGACTGGTGGTTTATGATGTATCGTAACGATAGATCCAAAGATTATACTTGCCTTTTTGCTTGGCAAAAAAAAAGCATATTATTCTTTTTTGTTTACTGTATTTTTACGTCAATATTTTTCCATAGCGTGGCTTTTGCTGCTAACCCAAGAACGCCGAGTCAGGCTCTTCCAAAGATGTTTCAAAAGGCACCTTCGGAAGGCTATTATGAAATGAAAAGACAGGATACAATTATCCCTAAAATCCCAGAAATTAAAATAGAGCAACAGGAAGACATAGGCATTACCATTACGCCTGAAACATTAATAATTTTGGCTCCTAACGAATTGCAAAACATCATATCAATAGATAAATATCAAAAAAAAGTTATTGGAAAAGAACAAAGTATATCTGAATTATATAATTTGGCTCTTGAAATTGAAAAAGATTATAATGAAAAAGGATATCCATTGGTTAGGGTTGTTGTGCCAACTCAAGAGTTAGAACCAGAACAAGCTACGGTTTTTATCAAGGTAATTGATGGGTATATTGAACAGCTTGATTTATCGAAAGTTCCAATCAATCAAATAAGAAGAGTTTATTCTTACTTAAAGCCTTTGATAAAAAAAAAATCAATCAAATTCTCGTATATTGAAAGACAGTTGTTATTGGCAGGTAATACTGCAGGCCTTACTCTAGAGAGTACATTACTACCTGGTGTTAATGAAGGTGCAACTGTTTTGGCAATTAATTCAACTCACCAACTTTTAAATGGTGCTGTGACATTCGACAACACTCAAAGTGAAGAGTTAGGAAGACAACAAGGTCAATTAAGAGCGGTGATTAATTCACCTATGGGCTTAGGCGAAACTATTTCACTTTTTGGACTTTCTCGACCCACAATAAAGGGAATGAAAGGTACGGGGTCTGATGTGCCAATAAGAGCCGGAGGTGTGGCTATTTCAATGCCTGTTGGAAATAATGGGTTGACAACTGGAGTCTCATATATGGAAAGTATGACAAGACCTGGGGGAGACGCAATAGATTTAGGGCTGGAGGCAAATATGAAGTCTGCTTCGGCAACTGTTTCATACCCCTTGGTATATAAAAGAGACAAAGCAGTTTTCTTTAGAGGAACAGTAAGCTGGACTGATGAAGTTCAACAAACAAATATTAGTGGGGAAGATGAGGATTTAAGTCATGATAGAGTAACAGCCTTAAGATTTGGAACCAGTCTTAACAGATGCTTAGTTGGTTGTTTAGGTATAGACCTTCAGTTTTCTAGGGGTATAGATATTGCTTCAAGGTCTCAAGGAGATGTTGGAGAGGGAACCCCTCTGTCACGAAGCAGCGGAAAAAATAATTTTTCTCACTTTAAGCTTGATACAACTTATGCATTAGCTTTGCATGATGATATTCAATTTAATGCAAACCTTGGTGGACAGCTTTCATTAGATGATTTGTTAAATTCGGAACAATCAGGAATTACTGGCCCAGATAGACTAAGTGGATTTACATCTGGAGCTATATCTGGTGACGAAAGTTGGTATTTTCGTGGTCAAATTAATAATACCAGAAGGTTAAGTAATAAATTAAGTGTTACACCTTACATATATGGTGCAGCTGGTGTGGCTTATACGTTAACTCCAACTGCAGCAGAAAATAGAGCAACAGCCGCAAAATCGATTGGTGTGGGTTTGAAAGTTAACAGTGAAGATAATTACTTTTTCGATAAGAATGTTAGTGCGAAAATTGAATATTCCAAAAATTGGGCAACAGGTGTGTTAGAAGATGTTTCGGATGTAAGGCTAAATAAACAACATTTATTGGTGAACTTGGCAATGACGTTTTAAATTATCAATGGTAAATAGAAATGTGACTTTGGAGGGAATAGTCATAGCAGTTAAGAATTTAAATAAAAATAGAACGAAATGGAAAGCGTTCGTAATAATGTTTGCTGTCAAAGCAGCCTTTGCTAGTGCGCCATTGGCGGGTGAAATGCCATCTGGGGCTAGTGTTCAATCAGGAAGCGTCAACATATCAGGTCAAAATACAAATCACCTAATAATAGATCAAGCAACAAACAAATCCATAATAAATTGGGATAGTTTTTCAATTCACAATAGAGGTAGAGTTGATTTTAATATGCCATCATCAGCTTCATCATCCTTGAACAGGGTTACTGGATCTACCCCTTCAACTATAGCTGGAAAACTTCACTCCAACGGTAAGGTTATGATTATCAACCCTAATGGTGTTGTAATAACTAAAGATGGTATTGTTAAAACAGGTTCTTTTACAGCATCAACCTTGGATATTAATAATAAAGATTTTCTAAAAGACAGAATGAACTTTAAAGGAAATGGAAATTCAAAAAGTGTTAAAAATAATGGAAAGATAATCATTGGTAATGGTGGACATGCTGCTCTTCTAGGTGGACAAATATCGAATTCAGGAATTGTGTCTGCTAGACTTGGGAGAATTGCATTGGGTGCAGGAGAAAAAATCACCTTGGATTTTGTTGGTGATGGCTTGATGAGTGTCACGGTTCCGTCAAATCAGTTAGGATTTATCAAAGATATCAATGGTAAAACACTAAAAAGTATAATTTCTAATTCTGGAACTCTTAAAGCTAATGGTGGAATTATCAAATTATCAGCTGCAACTGCAAAGCATCTATCAAGAGGTTCAGTAAATATAGGTTCATCAGGAATAATTGTAGCACGAACTGTTAATGATACGACGGGCAAGGTTGTTATAGGTAGTCCAAAAAGTAATGTTGTAAAAATTGCAGGTAAAATTGATGTTTCTGGACAAAAATCTTTAAGCCCCTCGGGAACAATTGTTGTCAAAGGGCGCTCGGTATCGCATTCAGGCGAGATTTATGCTTATGGAAAATCTGGAGGAAAAGTTAATGTTACTTCAAAGGAGATTTTAAAACTTGACGGGTCCATTTTCGCACAAGGTAAGAGGGAAAATGGTGGATCTGTAATATTTATGTCTGAAAAAGGCATAAAATCTTCGCACAAATCTATAGTTGATGTGTCAGGGCAAAATAAAGGTGGAGTAATACAATCTTTAGCTAAAACGACTAATACTGCATCTGGAACCTTTAAAGCTAATTCACAAGCCGGAAAAGGAGGAAAAATTGATTTGACTGGGAGTAAGATCAAAATTTCACAAGCCAAAATAGAAGCAAAAGGAAATATCATGGGTGGAAAAGTTAGAATAGGCGGAGAATATCTAGGAGGAAGTAAATTAACCAAAACGGATAAAAATAACGTTAAAGGATTTGTTACCCGCTTTGGCGATCAACCATCAATTGACAATGCCAAGCAAACGATCGTTAAAGCGAGTACAAATATTGACGTTTCCAGTAAGAAAGGTCAAGGTGGTACGACAGTTATCTGGTCAAACCAAATGACTGATTTTAATGGAAAAATCAATGCAAACGGTTCAGAAACAAAAGCTTTTTTAATAGATAAAGGTGGTGGAGGCATCATTGAGTCGTCTCGAGACCCTCCAGGTTCGATGACGAAACATAAATCATTATTAGCTGATTCAATTGTAGACCCTTCCCCAATAAAAAAGATGCAGCTAAGCCAGATTAAGATTGAATCAGGAATGGATCCTCCCCCATCGATGATTTATGACAAGGGCGGTGGTTTTGTGGAAATTTCCTCAAAAAATTACCTTAAAAGAGCCAACATTGAAGATGTAGCTCTTAACAATGGTACTTTGTTATTGGATCCAAGACATATTGTAGTTAATTCATCAGGCACGAGATCATTATCTGACGTCTCGAGTTTTAGTAATGGAAGTTCATCGACCTATTACATAAATGCGTCAACGATTTCTAATGCAATAACTGCTGGAACCAATGTTGTACTCCAAGCAAGTCGAGATATAACCGTTTCAGGCGCAATTACAGCTACCGGTTCATCTGGCGGTGATTTAACTATGCAAGCAGGTAAAAGAATTACAATAAATCAAGATATTACTACAGCAAATGGTGATTTAATTTTGGTAGCTAATGAAACATCAGCTAATGGAGTTTCAAATGCAGGTTCTGGGAGCAGATATATTACTGGAAGTGGAGACTTAAATGTAGGAACGGGCTCTATTTCTATTACAATGTCTAACGGCTCTACTTACTCACAATCTATGAGTCCGAGTGGAAATATGGCCGCAAATGATATAATTGTTAATGCCTCAAATAATTCAGGGCAAGGAAATATAACGTTCAATGGTACTTTAACAGCTTCTAACACAATAGCAGTAACAAATAGTGCAGCGTCTAGTCAAATATTTAGTGCAGGCTCTCTAATAGCAAATGCAGCTTCAAATCCACTAACTATAACAAGCCCAGTTTTAGGAACAATCTCATCAATTAGTACACCCAATGGAAATTGGAAATTAAGACAGACACGAAACGCTGATGTCAGCGTAAACAACGTTCCATCTGCAAACTTTGTACAGTACGCCTATTCAGGAGGGTCAATATCAGGATCAGGAAATGCTGTCTTGAGTGCATATGATCCGGGAACAATCACAAAAACCTATACAAATGTCGGTGGTGGATCTCACCAAGTAAGGAAAACATATGATGGAACAAACTCAGTATCTAGTGCTACTTTTGGGTCTGATAGTCTGAATGATCCTCTGAACGTAAACTTAAATCTTAATTCACCAACATTCACATATTCACAAGCAAATGTAGGCACAAGTCTAACTGTAACTGCGAATAGTGCTTACACGATTAATCCAACTCATTCCAAACATGGAGCAGTATACGGCTTAGCAACAAGTGGTTCTGCTCAAACCCTTACAGGGAGGATAAATGTAAAAAATATAGTTGTAAGGGGGCAAAGACACTATGACGCAACAAATAATATGTATCCCGCCAACTTTACGGTTCAAAGTGGCTTAATAGGAAGTGAAACGCTAACTTTCGGGGGAAGTAATGATACATTTAGTACAATGGTTGCGGATGAATCAGCATTCACAACTGTATCACTCAGCAATATAGTTTTAGCTGATGGCTCCAATGGTGGTCTTGCAGCCAACTATGAGATATCATCTTCCGATTTTCAAATACAAAAACGACCATTAGCAGTCCAAGTCCAGCGTCAATATGATGGTACTGCAACCTTCAGCTCAAATGACAGCGTATTTTTTGAGTATCAAACCATGTCAAACCCGCCTTCCAATGCCGTTGGTAGGACTGGTGTTTTGTTAGAAACATTAAGTTTGAGTGGAACTGGAACAACTTCTGGGTCTAACGCTAACGCTGGAAACTACGATGTTTCTGGATTCACCTTGGCAGATGGGATAGCAGCATCGAGTAATTATACTATCTCAGGCAATGTTAGGGGAGTTATTCAACAAAAGGTACTAGATTTAGATGGAGCAAGAGCGGATAATGGTTCGAGTACAATAGCAGCTGCAGTAATGTCACTTGAAAACTTAGTGGGCACACAAACACTTACTTTAAGTGGAAATGGCGTTGCAGCACAATCAACACCTGGCAACAACTTATCATTTAGTGATATTAGTGGATTTTCTCTTGGAAATGGTTCAAATGGTGGGTTGTCGGCTAATTACACTCTTACAGGAGGAACACATGTTGTTGACATAACGGCCACAACGCCATACATAACTGGAACTAAGGTTTATGATGGCTCGCTTACAGTTTCCGGAACTCTTCTATCTTTTGTTGATCCAAGCAATTTGAGTGCTTCTGTGACTGTATCCGGCTCCGGAACGTCTTCATCTGCAAATGTAGGAAATGGTGTAACAATTACACAAGGAAATTTGGGAACCTTAGCTTTGGGTGGTTCTGATGCAGGTTCATACAACATAAATACAATTGCAATAAATAATCTTGTAACAGTAGATATAGCGAAGAAATCAGTTAATTTATCAGGATCACGAGTCTACGATGGAACGAAGACAGTTAATGCTTCTGTAATTTCATCAATTGGAGGTATGATAGGTAGCGAAACTTTAACAGTTTCGGGTACAGGAACTCTTAATTTAGGGGGCGCAGGTTCTAGAAGTATTGCCGACACAAACTCTTTGACACTAGGAAATGGTTCTAATGGAGGTATAGGTGGTAATTACACTTTAGATGGCGGAACGCACTCAGTTACTGTAAATCCAAAGCCAGTAACTATTACTGGTACTAAACAATATGATGGTGACACAGTGGTTCACTCTAACTCTACCGAAGCTCAAATTCAACTTGTTTCTGGTGAAGCATTGCTCTGGTCTGGTAATGGAACATCAGCGTCAGCAAACGTTGGCAATCAGAATGTGTCACAAGGAACATGGAGTTTGGCCGATCAAACACATGCAGCATCAAACTACACTTTTTCTGGTGCTTCCATGACAATTGACATAACTCAAAGACCCGTACTAATAACTGGAACGCGTCAATACGATGGAACGACTGATGTTGCTGGTTCAACTATTAGCTCTTATACGGCTCAGGGTACCTTTTCTTCAGGAACAGGATCATTTAATACCTCAGGTAGCTTTAGTTCGGGACAACTAGCTGTATCAAGTGGTACTCGCGAGACTCTAACGACCAGTGGTACTGGAACTGCTGATAGTAAGGATGCTGGGGTTGCTTCGGTAATTAACAGCAATGGTTCTGGATTATCGTTTGTTGATGGAGCTAATGGAGGGCTTGCTTCAAATTATACCTTAACATTACCATCTGGTTCACATGGGTATAGTATTACTAATAAGGTTCTTGGACTTAGTGGCAGTAAAGTATACGACGGAACAAATGTAGTTCTGGCATCGGAATTACCAACATTTTCAGGTCTAATTGGTTCAGAAACTGTTGTTACAAGTAGTCAAACTAATACAGTAGGATCGGGAGGCGCAGAAAAAAATGTTGCTAACAATGTTTCAATTACTTCTAATGCAACAGGCATTACATTGTCTAACGGTTCAAATGGTGGACTGGCAGCAAATTATACATTAACTGGTGGAACTCATCAGGTTAATATAACGAAGGCTCCAGTTACAATAGCTCTATCACGTCAATATGATGGCACTACTAATGCATCATCAAATAATACTGACTCCAACACAACTGAAACATTCAGTGGGCTTGTAAGTTCCGAGACTCTCACCCTAACTGGTCAAGGTTCCGTATCTGATAAAAATTACTCTGCCAGTACTCAAGCAGTAACATTAGGATCACTTGCAATTGGCAATCAATCTGGTGCAACCGCATCAAGTGGGGGGCTAGCAGCTAATTATAATTTCTCATCAGCAACATTAGCGATTAACAAAAAAGTATTAAATAGTACCAGTTCGCGTGTTTATAATGCAACTACTACTGCAGCCGCAGCTGATATAACATTCACGAATCAAGTCTCTGGGGAAACTTTAGTTAAAAGTAATGCAGCTGCAACATCTAGTGCTAATGCAGGTTCTTATTCAATTTCAAATTTATCTGGAATAACGATTAGCGATTCGGCTGGTGCAAGTGCATCAAGCGGGGCTTTAGCAGCAAATTATACCCTAACCGCAGGAACACACAGCTTTACAATTGATCGTAAATCAGTAGATATAGCCGGTTCAAGACAGTATGACGGTTCTACGAATATTGCGGCATCTGATATAACAGGAATAACCAATACGGTTAATTCAGAAACTCTAACAATGTCAGGTGGACTTGGAGCCACAAATTCTGCGAACGTGGGAACATATAATTTATCTAATACTTCTGCGGGTTCGTTGACTTTGGGTAACGGAAGTAGTGGATCTGTTGGTCTTGCTGCAAATTATACTCTTACTGGAGGTTCACAGACATATACAGTAACGAAAAAAGTATTGAATTCAACGAGTTCAAAGACATATGATGCAAACACAGATGCCATAGCAGGCAACATTACTTTTGATAATTTGATTGGTAGTGAAATTCTAAATAAATCAGGAACGGCATTGACGAGTTCGGCTAATGCGGGAAGCTATACAATTAGTAATTTAAGCGGTATAACGATAGCTGATGGTACGAACGGCGGGTTAGCTTCTAACTATAC
>MDTB01056003.1_pt1 | contig 67311 bp, 62 predicted proteins | sample 811161 | NCBI WGS metagenome assembly MDTB01 (sample SAMN05326650, study PRJNA326480) | marine metagenome | isolation source: seawater | place: Mediterranean Sea | collected 2009
AAGATAGGGAGCACGGGGAAGATGCTTACCCCTTTACGTTCTCCCTCGGGAATTCCTTTCCTGGCCTCAGAAAGTGCCACCTCGGTTGTGCACGCATACATCCAAAGAATCCAGGCAACGAAAAGCAGCATCAATAAAGCCCACGCTGGAATCGCGATCATTTCTCGAACCGACCTGGCATCAACCTGACGGCCAGCAACGCAGTCCGCTCTTCTTGCGATGCCGACATCACTCTGAGCAATCCCGGTCTCCCGCTACCAGTGCGGAAGGCAAATGTAATGGGAAATGTATTACGGGGTAGTTCCCAGAAGACCAAAGGATTCGATTCTTTACCAGATTGCAGTGTGATGCGGACCCACGACAGATCAGGCTCCTGCCACCTCCCATTCGGTACCACCGTAAGATTGGTTTCGACTGCATGAAGCCAGACTCCACCATTATTGATATCAACTGACAAATCATAGGAATTGTCACCCAGACACTTGCGCCGCTTATCCTCAGTCCATTTATCAATTCCCGCTGGTCTTGTAAGCAGGCGAGGGACATCAAGATCGACCCCGTCGTTCTCATCCGCCGACCAGATGCCATTGACCACGAACTGAGTCACATCTAGGATTGAGCTGTCCTCACTGCCATCGGATGCAGATGAGTTGAGCGCTATGGAGGTCGCTAGTAGGATCGAAACAGCCCAGTGTTTTCCCATGATTATGTTTGCTCTCGTGTGCCTAACAACATAATAGGCGGCAAATGGGCCACCTATCCTGGGTGAATGGGAGTATTCCTTTATTTTTCAACCACATAGTTCTACCCCCACCCCCTTAAACCAGCCTCTTAGACATCCAATTCGCGGAAAAACGGAATACTGGCCATCGATCTCGGTCAGGACGAACGCTTACAACAGCTTCCTTGAGTTTCCTCAATTTATGCCCAATCGTCTATTAGATCAACTGAGCTTCCCACAGATTCCTGGATGACGACGACTAGCTTGCAAACACCTATCAGCTGATAATAGGCGCATGAGTGAAACGACCAAAAATCAGTACGTCGTCTGTGCCCTGTATCACTTCGTGGTGCTTGAGGACTATGAAGCGTTACGTGAACCACTGCTTGCACAGATGCAGCGACATCATGTTCGCGGCACGCTGCTGCTGGCCCGTGAAGGGATCAATGGTACCATCGCCGGGTCGCGCGAGGGTGTCGATCGCGTACTGGGGTTTCTTAAATCGGACGCTCGGTTTGCCGAGTTGCAGCATAAGGAATCGCTAGCAAGCAAACCGCCATTCCACCGCACCAAGGTCAAGCTGAAAAAAGAGATCGTGACCATGGGCGTGCCGGATATTGATGCTGAGCACTACCCAGGTACCTATGTGAAGCCAGGCGAATGGAACGAGCTGATCTCTGACCCGGATGTGACGGTGATTGACACGCGAAACGAATATGAAATCGAAGTCGGCGCTTTTACCGGTGCCGTTAATCCACACACTGATTCATTTCGAGAGTTCCCTGCTTTTGCTCAGAAGCTGAACCCTGGGGAGAACAGGAAAGTTGCCATGTATTGTACTGGCGGGATCCGTTGCGAAAAATCCACGGCGTATCTGAAATCCATTGGCTTCGATGAGGTTTACCACCTCGAAGGCGGGATTCTGAAATATCTTGAAGAAGTACCTGAGGATGAATCGTTGTGGCAGGGCGAATGTTTCGTCTTTGACGACCGCGTCACGGTGGATCACCAGTTGAGCCAGGGGCAATATGACCAGTGCCATGCCTGTCGCCGACCTATTTCGGAAGAGGACAAGTCTTCGCCCCACTATGCGCCGGGAATCAGCTGCCCGCATTGTTATACCGCGCTCACTGAAAAGCAGCGTGCGCGCTTCGCCGAACGAGAAAAACAGGTGCAACTGGCCAAAAAGCGCGGGGAATCTCATATCGGCAGCGACGCCGCCGATGCGCAGCAAAGACATCGGGAAGAAAAACTAAGCCAAAAGGAAAGGCAGCACGAACAGTCCAGTTGACCGGCGACAGCAAGCTTGTAATATTGCGGCATGGATCAAGAAGCTAAAGACCGGTTTTCAGAGATTGCGAACCTCCCGGATGAAGAGATTATCCTGGATGAAGCGGCGCTACTCGTTGCGGCAGAAATTCAGGAAAATGTCGATATTCCACATTATCTCTCTCTTATGGCAAACCTGGCTGATAAGTTTGAGCGCACCCAGGAAGCATCGCTAGGCGTCTCGGTTAACAGCGTACTGGACTTCATACACGTTACTGAAGGCTTTACAGGTAATGCCGCGGACTATTACGACCCTGAAAACAGCTACCTGAATCGGGTTATAGATACCAAGCAGGGCATTCCCATCAGTCTGGCGCTAATCCATATCTCGCTTGGCGCGAGACTTGGTGTACCCGTTTACGGCATAAACTTTCCCAGACACTTTCTGGTGTCCTACGGTTCGGACAATCCCGTTATTGTCGATCCATTCGCCGGCCGAATCTTAAGCAAACCGGATTGCGCCACTTTGCTAAAACAGATATTTCGGGGTAAGGCCGTTCTACAAGAAGAATACTTCACCCCCGCCACCAATCGGGATGTCTTGTTGCGTCTGCTGAACAATCTGAAAGAGATTTTCTGGAAGAAAAAGTCATGGCGCGAGAGTAAAGCATGTATCGAACTCCAACTGCTGCTACTGCCTAACGATGCCGGATGCAACGTACAACTCGGTGCGGTTTACGAAATGCAGGGGAACGTTCATCTCGCGAGGCATACCTATACAGAAGTGTTATATGCATCGGATGACGAATACATGCGCCAGACAGCCAGTCAGCGATTGCTTGCGCTGGAACGTAAAGCCAAGACGTTACATTAACGCTGTAGCAGTGCTAGCGCCTGCTCCGCCCTGTGCATAACCGATTCAAACTTGCCTTCAAGGTCGAGCTGTTTATCACTTCCCATGGCACCTTCGCGGTAACGCTTGAATACTCCCTGACCAATCGCCGCCAGACGCCAATGTGAAAATGCCCGATAGTAGTTTATGTGGGTTAGATCTCTTCCGGTCCGCTCACTATAGATTGCACTCAGCTCATCGCGCCCCGGATACCCACCAACACAGGTGGGAAAAATATCACGATCGGGTTCATTAACCGCTTCCTCGGGCGTCAGCCAGTTATTGAACAGATAGCCGACATCCGCGAGCGGATCTCCCAGGGTGCAAAGCTCCCAATCCAGTATGGCCTGCATACTACCGTCTTTTACGATCATGTTTCCTAGACGAAAGTCACCATGCACGATACTGGCGCCCACCTGCTCCGGCATGGTCTCAGTCAGGATTCTGTAGCTCTCCTCCATTTCCGGAATCGGGTCAGTCTTCGTCGCTTCCCACTGTTTGGTCCAACGCTTTAGCTGCCTCGCGAGGTATGCCTCTTTGCGCCCCAAATCACCCAAACCTACGGCATCCATATCCGTTGTATGCAGATCACACAATATGTCCATCACGCGCAGCCCAACCTGACGCCGCTTGTCTTCGGGAACCTGCGTCGCCGTCGCATAATCCCCGAGCACCAGACCATCGACGTACTCCATCACATAGAAGTCAGCCCCGTTTACTTCCGCAGCAGTGCACAGGCCATAGTTCAAGGGTACCGGCACATTGCTGTCACTCAGTGCATCAATAATGCGATGCTCTCTGCCCATATCGTGAGCACTCTGCAGCACGTGGCCAAGGGGTGGCCTGCGAAGCACGTAACAGTTCCCCGCCTCGTCTTCACACTGGTATGTCAGATTCGAATGCCCGCCTGCGATCAGTGAGTACCGAACCTCTCCAACGAGCTCAGGCACATGATCTTTGAGCCATGCGCTTACATTTGCGGCGTTAATACCCTCTAGCATGCTTGTGCCTTTTCGCCTGCCACTGCACCCTATCCTTGAACTCTATCCTTGAACTCTAGCCTTGAACTCTAGCCTTGAACTACAGCACCAACTTCAATCAACTTCGTGATGCTTTCACTACTTAGGCCGAGATCTTTCAAGACCTCCTCACTATGCTGACCGACGCCTGGCGCAGTGGTTGGCGTTCTTTTGCATTCGCCTTCTATATTGACAGGACTGTTGATCGTCCATTGATACTCCGGTAATTCAGAGTCGGTTTTTACAATGACTTCATTCTCGATTAACTGCGCATCACGAATCACGTCGGAAGTCCTTTCAACGGCAGAATATGGCAAATCGTATTCATCCATGCGCTTGCAGATTTCCTCAAGATTGAACTCACGCATCGCCTCAGCGACCAGCGGCGTCAGCTCCATTTTATGCTGTTGCAGTTCAGTGAATTCAGCAAATCGCGGATCCTCCAGCCACTCTTCATGACCCAGCGCTTTCGCGAGGCCGGGAAATTCCTTTCTCGTGTTAACGATGATGAGCATCACATACCTATCGTCGCGGGTTTGATACAGGTTAGAAAATGCCGAACGCACCCCGTTATTTTTCTTGAGCACTTCGTCGCGGTCATGCCCCGCAATCGCGGCCTGCAGAACCATGCCATTCGTGTAGCAACCGCTAGCCACCAGAGAACTTGATACCAGTTTTCCCTGACCAGTTTTCTCCCGGTCGTACAAGGCCATCATGATGCCGCTTAACAGCGCCAACGCTGTCACATGATCACCTGAGCCACCCGCGGGGTGCACCGGCGCACCGCCATAGGGTTTCATCGCATCCTGGATTCCTGTCCGCGCCCAAAAGCCCGCCAAATCAAAACCGCGGCGGTTTTTTTCAGGTCCCCTTCTACCGTATCCAGACACATGCGCATAGACGAGTCGCGGGTTGGTTTTGCGAACCTGCTCATATTCCAGCTCAAACTGCTCAATCTGGTGCGCGAGGAAATTGGTGAGCAGCACATCCGCGTCAGCAATTAGTTGATGGAGAATCTTGCGTCCCGCTTCCTGCCGCAGATCCAGACAGATACTTTTCTTGTTTCGCGAGGTGAGTTGCCAGTTGGAATCAGACAGCACCCGATAGCCATCACCCCCAGGGGCCTCAATCTTGATCACATCCGCACCAAAGTCACCCAGCATTGTGGCAGTTGCAGGCGCCGCCAGGTACGACGCAGCGTCAACAACCTTCAGACCTTCCAACATATATGTCATGGCAAGCATCCCCCATTGCAAAGCAACAGAATACAAGATTACATCAGTCTTTGGGCAGTCCCGTATGTTGAGTTCGGAATCTGCGAGGTCCTCCCACCATCGGCGTTCGACCTGATCTTGGAATAAGGTGCACCTTGCCATTGCCTATCAGATCGTTACGCCCCATATCCTTAAGCGCCTTGCGTAACATGGGCCAATTGTCGGGATCGTGATAACGCAGAAAGGCCTTGTGAAGGCGGCGCTGTTTCGCGCCTTTAATCGTAGTTACGTGACCTGCACCTCTTCGCACTTTGTGCAGCGGGTCCTTGCCACTGTGATACATGGCCGTCGCCGTCGCCATAGGTGATGGATAGAAATTCTGCACCTGATCTGCGCGAAAATTATTTCGCTTTAACCACAGCGCCAGATTCAGCATATCTTTGTCGGTGGTACCCGGGTGTCCGGCAATGAAATAGGGAATGAGATACTGCTTCTTGCCTGCTTCTGCCGAATACTTATCGAACATGGCCTTGAACTTATCGTAAGTGCCAATGCCCGGTTTCATCATCTTTGACAGCGGTCGCGCTTCAGTATGTTCCGGCGCGATCTTCAAATAACCGCCAACGTGTTCCGTCACCAATTCCCGGACATACTCCGGCGTTTCATTGGCAAGGTCATAACGAACGCCTGAGGCGATGAGCACCTTTTTCACACCATCGATGTCCCGCGCCTTACGATACAGCGAGATAAGTGGTGTCTGATCGGTGTTGAGATTCTTGCAAATAGTGGGATAAACGCAGGACAACCGGCGACAACTCGCTTCCGTTTCACGGTCTTTACATGCCAGTCGCCACATATTGGCGGTGGGCCCACCAAGGTCGGATACCACCCCCGTAAAACCTGGTGTCTTGTCACGTATATCCTCGATCTCCTGGAGTATCGACTCCTCGGACCGGCTCTGAATAATTCGCCCCTCGTGTTCCGTGATTGAACAGAAAGTACAACCGCCGAAACAGCCCCGCATGATATTCACCGAAAAACGAATCATTTCGTAAGCAGGAATCCTGGCGTCGCCATAGTCCGGATGCGGCACGCGTTTAAAAGGCAAGCCGAATACCGAGTCCATCTCTTCCGTCGAGAGCGGTATTGGCGGCGGATTCAACCAGACATATCTATCCCCGTGCGGCTGAACCAGCGCTTTGGCATTGTGTGGGTTGGTCTCGCGATGCAGGATACGCGATGCTTGAGCGTAAAGTGCCTTGTCTTCGCGAACGGCCTCGTAAGAAGGCAATAGAACCACCTCTTCCTGCGCGCTATCCATCAGCTTTACAGTCTGCTCCCGATCCTCCGGCAGTTCTGACTCGTTGATCAACCTATGGCTGTCGGGCAACGACTTAACCAGGAAAGCTGAACCGCGTATATCCCGAATGTCTGCAATCTCATCCCCTTCCGCCAGGCGATGCGTCAGCTCTACAATCGCGCGTTCGGCGTTACCATAAAGCAGCATATCCGCGCGTGCGTCAGCAATGATCGAACGCCGCACCTTGTCGCTCCAATAATCAAAATGGGCAATTCGTCGCAGGCTGGCTTCGATGCTACCGATAACAATATTGACGCTGGGATAGGCTTCACGGCAACGCTGGGAATACACGATCACCGACCTGTCTGGACGCTTCCCTCCTACATTATCGGGCGTGTAGGCGTCATCGTGGCGTATTTTCTTATCAGCCGTGTAGCGATTAATCATGGAATCCATATTCCCGGCAGCCACGCCGAAATACAGATTGGGTTCACCGAGCTTGGTAAAAGCCTCGCTGGATTGCCAGTCGGGCTGGGCGATAATGCCAACCCTGAATCCCTGCGCCTCCAGTACCCGGCCTATCACTGCCATGCCAAAGCTGGGGTGATCCACATAAGCATCTCCCGTTACGATGATGACATCGCAACTATCCCACCCCAGTGCATCCATCTCTTCGCGACTGGTTGGCAGGAACGGCGCCACGCCGAAGCACTCGGCCCAATAGGGGCGATACTCTTTTAGAGACTTTTGCGGCTGATACATGGGCGAAGCCTAGCAAATGGTCACCATATATGCCCGAAATTCGATCACATGGTAGACAATTGCATACAGTCGGCGTGTGACCATGGCGCGTCAATAATGAATACGTTATTCTTTGCGCACCTACCTAATACATCTGGTCCAAAATGATGGCCAGGCGACAGTCGATGATAGAGCGCAAGCATATATGGTGAAAAATAATAAGTTGGCGGCCTGGCTGGATGAGATGGAAAGCCTATGTCAGCCCACCGAAGTCGTTATTTGTACCGGCAGCAAAGAAGAATACGACCAAATGTGGCAGCTGCTGATAGACGCCGGTGCAGCTAAGCGCCTCAACCCTGAAAAACGCCCTAATAGTTACCTTGTCCGCTCAGATCCGGCAGATGTCGCTCGGGTCGAGAGTCGTACGTTCATTTGTACAAATCAGGAGATCAACGCCGGCCCCAATAACAACTGGAAGGCGCCGGACGAGATGAAGGAAATACTGAGCGGCTTGTTTAAAGGTTGTATGCGCGGCCGAACGATGTATGTCATACCGTTTTCCATGGGTCCCATCGGATCCCCCATTGCGCACATTGGCATTCAGGTCACCGATTCTCCGTACGTTGTAACCTCGATGCATATCATGACCCGTGTGGGCCAACCCGTCCTGGACGAACTTGGCGATGGCGATTTCGTTCCCTGCGTCCATTCCCTCGGAAAGCCACTTGTCGATGGCGAAGCGGATGTCGCCTGGCCTTGTAACCCTGACAACCTTTACATCGCCCATTTTCCTGGCGATCGCGAGATCTGGTCCTTCGGTTCCGGCTATGGTGGTAATGCGCTTTTAGGTAAAAAGTGCTTCGCGCTCCGCATTGCCTCTGCCATGGCTCGCGACGAGGGCTGGCTCGCAGAGCATATGCTGATTCTGAAAATTACCAATCCAGAAGGTGTCGTTCGGTATATCGCTGGTGCATTCCCAAGCGCCTGCGGCAAAACAAATTTGGCGATGTTGATCCCCACGATACCAGGATGGAAAGTAGAGACTGTGGGTGACGATATCTGCTGGATGAAATTTGGCAGCGACCGGCGCCTCTATGCAATCAACCCGGAAGCGGGCTTTTTCGGTGTGGCCCCGGGCACAAGCATGAAGTCAAACGCCAATGCCATGCTTTCCCTGGCGCAAGACTGTATTTTTACCAATGTCGCTGAAACCGACGATGGGGATATCTGGTGGGAAGAAATGACAGACGAACCAGCCGAACATCTTATTGACTGGAAGGGCAATGACTGGACCCCGGATTCACCTGAACCAGCCGCCCACCCTAACGCAAGATTCACGGTGTCCGCAGCGCAATGTCCTGTGATCGCTGATGAATGGGACGAACTTGCCGGCGTACCGATTAGCGCAATTTTATTCGGTGGTCGAAGGGCAACCGTTGTTCCCCTGGTGAATGAGGCTAACAACTGGAACCAGGGTATTTTCTTTGGATCGATCGTGGCTTCGGAAAAAACTGCCGCAGCAGCAGGAACAATAGGTGAGTTACGCCGGGACCCGATGGCCATGCTGCCGTTTTGTGGTTACAACATGGCGGACTATTGGCAACATTGGGTCAATATCGGTGATAAGCCAAACGCCGAGCTCCCAGGGATGTACTACGTCAACTGGTTTCGCAAAGATGACTCCGGCAAGTATTTATGGCCGGGTTTTGGCGAGAATTCAAGAGTGTTAAAATGGATATTTGAGCGGTGTGAAGGCACAGCCGAGGCGATCGAAACACCCATTGGTAACCTGCCAATGATCGCCGCAATGGACTTTTCCGGGCTGGGACTCACGCAAGATGACATTGCGCAGCTTCTAAGAGTCGAAATTGATGGCTGGCTGGCCGAAATTCCGCTCATTGAGGCCTATTACGAAACCTATGGTGATCGCGTACCGGTGGAACTTCGTGAAGAATTGGGTAATCTTAAACAACGACTGGAAGATGCCAAACAAGCAGCAGCATGATTAATACCGACAAACTCGACTGGCAATTACAAGAAATCACCTACGCAGCAACTTCGTTGATGCTGGCCCTTGCCAAGGCAGATTTCGATGAAGATCCAGAAGAAGAACTGGTGGTCGTAGAGACCATTCGGTCACTACTCGATATAGACGATGAGACACTGGATCAGTCGCTCATCTATGCACACACCAAAACAGATTCAATCGACCTCAAAGAATTCACCGATCTTGTCAACACACACTATGACAAGGACGACAAAATCGCCTTAATTGATTGCCTGTGGAAAGTCGCCTTTGCAGACGGAAGACTGGACCACTACGAAGAGCAATTCATCACCAAGGTATCTAGCCATATCGAAGTATCCAACGACGTCGCCGCCAGCAAAGAGCGTATGGTGCCCTAGTCAGTCTCAAAATGTCAGACGAACTTGTTTGTTGGAACTGCGGCGAATCGATCGCAGATATTCCACTACCAATTTCCAGACACGCCAACTGCTCGCACTGTTTCGAAGTTCTCTACTGTTGTCGAATGTGTGTGAACTTCCGGCCCAATGCGCACATCCAGTGTGACGATGAGCGAGCAGATCCACCTAATATCAAAGAAAATGCGAATTTCTGCGAGTTCTTTAAACCGGCGTCGGCAGCCTATGATGGAGCGTCCGATACCTCCAGCTCAGCAAGATCAAAACTGGATGCGCTGTTCGACGATGGCGCGGGCGATAGCGGCACCGAAACGGACGCAAAAACAAAGCTCGATGATTTGTTTGATGACTAGCCGGGAATTTAGTTAAACCCCGAATGCGTGTCTTGAGCTGGAACGTTAATGGTCTTCGCGCCTGCATAAGAAAGGGTTTCCTCAGTGTTCTTGAACATAGCGAAGCGGACGTTTTTGCAGTGCAGGAGGTTCGCGCCTTCGAACACCAGTTGGATGCCAATTCACGAAACCCAAACGGCTACCGCTCGTACTTTTTCAGCGCCGAGAAACCTGGCTACAGTGGCGTTGGATTTTATTCAAAGGAAGAACCCGATCGAGTTGAATATGGCCTGGGTGTCAAAGAATTCGATACCGAGGGTCGCTGCATCATAGTCCACTTTGGCCGGCTATCGATGGTCAATGCCTACTTTCCCAAGGGAAGCGGGCCCAACCGGGACAACAGCCGGGTTCCCTACAAGCTGGCCTTCTACGAAGCTATTTATGATCGAATGACAGAACTGCGCAGACGCGGACCCGTTCTTGTTATGGGCGACCACAATACCGCGCACCAGGATATTGACCTCGCCCGGGCAAGAGCAACCGTTAAGAACAGTGGATTTCTTCCAGAAGAAAGACAAGTTCTCGATGACTGGCAGGCCGATGGCTGGCGCGACACTTTTCGCACACGACATCCCAACGAAGAAGGACACTACACCTGGTGGCGCCAGCGGGGTGAGTCCAAGGCCAACAATGTCGGATGGCGAATAGACTACATCTTCGCTTCTCCCTCAGCAGAGAAGAAGGTCAATGCCGCATACATACTGCCTAATGTACCGGGATCCGATCACTGCCCGGTTGGTGTCGGTCTGACACTATAGGAGTCAAACCTGACCCCAATTGAGATCGCTCGGCCCACCTCCCGATTTGTGCTGATTCAAACTTACAGATACGCTATTCTTAAATCCCCCGATCAGGAAATGATAGTCTTTTGAGATGCATCGGATCCTTCGCCACATAAGCTCTGCGTGCTTAGCGCTTGCCCTTCTATTGGCCAGCGCTGTATTGGTCAGCGCTCAGGCAACCGCGAACGATGCTTACCTCACGCTTGGCCCCTCTGACGACGCCAAGGCCGCAGAGGTAACGAAGCTACTCGATGCAGAAGATATCTCTTTCGCTACTCGTCCTCACCAGGCACGAGAGTCGCTCGGATTTATTGTGGTCACCGAACGCCTTCCATCATTTGCGGAGGGGCAGGATCTAATCCTCGAACTCGAGGCTGAGCAAATCGGAGATCTGCTTTATGTAAAAGTTGGAGACTACGCCAAACGCGTTTCAGCGAGTGTTTACTCAACTGAGTCAGCCGCAAGGCGGCGCGCAGAATCGCTCCAGGATCGAGGTTTTGACTTCTCTGTCATAGAGCGGAGTCGAGGTATAACCAAAACAATTGTCGATATCACGACCGAGCCGGATGAGTCATTACAGCAGAGACTGAAACTCTTAATCAGTGACCCCGCCCATTACCAGAAAGTCGACTCGATGTCCGAGCGGGCTGAGCCCGTGCCGCCGGTTTCGCCCTCTCTTTATACAGAAGCTGAGACTGATATAGCCCAGGAAGACACAAGGTCTGAGGCTGAACGGCCCACAACTGTTCCCCACCTGCTCCCAGAACTGAGCCAGCAAAAACAAAGAGTACCGTCAAACCCCTGCCAGAAGTCATCAGCACACCCAAAGAAGATGGCCTGAACCAATTATTGGTTTTCGTCGTCATCGGCGTGGTCATTGGTGCCATGGTTATCGGTCTCGTTGCCTTCGTCTATCTTTATCGACTACAACAACGTCGAGAGACTGTAACCGTTTTACCTTTCACCCCTGATTCAGACCAACCTGCACAGTCTGCAGAAACAACGCTGGGAGACCTCGAACAATACGCCACGAGTCTGCTCAAAGGGAATCCTTCAACATCAACACCGCTAGCCAACCTGACGCGCGGCGCGGGAGCAATCGAGTTACTCGACGACGTTCTGTTTCTGGTGCGTCTCGAGTCCGGCGGCGAGGCGTCACACAATTTGGGATTCGATGTCAGTTCACTTATTCAGGATACCGTTCAGCAGTTGTCTAACCGAGCCAACGAAAAAGGCATCTCGCTCTACTTTGCAACCTCGGAGTCCCTGCCAGAACTTATTTCTTCCGACCCCGGGAAGCTAACCAGAATATTGCAGGGTCTCGTGGGCCCCTGTATTGAACATACAGAGTCTGGTCGAGTACTGATCGAAGCAGAATTCAGCAGCGACATTTCTATGCTTACGCTGGATATTACCCATCCCGGAAGCCTCGAAAGCGAAGAACTGTTTGACCCCGAGATTTCAAGCAACGATCTGCCCTCTACACATCGACTGCGCCTGGCTGACTGTCATTGCGTGACAATAGTGTTGGGGGGGTGGTCTATCAGTTTATGTCAGTGATGGAGATACTATATTTAGCCTGGATATATCCGCCAGCGAAATAAGACCGCGACAATTCGTGCTTCCTGATGGCAAAACCCTGGACGAGCTAATTACATCCGAGCAATCCGCTAGACAGCTGTCCGACGAACGTTTGCAAGCACTGCAACACGCTGAACAACAAGCCGCGAAAGAAGTTGAGCGCCGCACACAACTTGAATCAGAACTATCGACGGAAATAGGCCGGCTTACAAATGAACTTTAGGAAGCCCAGTTGGAAGCAGGCAGACGAACCGATGTCGAAACATCCGCCAGTATAAAAACGGAGAATCTTGCGCGGGAGTTGGAAGAGACTCAGGCCAGACTAGAGGCCGAAACTACTCTGCATGAAAAAGCCAACAAAGAAGTCAGTGAAGTGCGTGTCCAGCTTGCCGCGGAAGTAGAAGCCCTTTCGGAACAGTCACAGAAACTTGAAGCAGAGATCCAGCAGCGCGTCGCCAATGAATCCGACGCCATGTCGAAGGTAGAGAGCCTGGAACAAGCACTCAGCGAGGCAACTGAATCTGCCAGCAACGAATCCAGGCTACGCGAACAGGCCGAACTAGAAGCGAGAGAGACGGTTACAAAGTTACAAGAGGAGCTTAACGCCGCCAACGAAGCACAAGCGCAGTTAGGTGACAAACTAAACGATGGGGAAGCGTTCGCAAAGGAAGCCGCTCGACTCGAGAACGCCCTGGCAAAGGCACAATCACGACTCGAAGAAGAAACAAGGCTTCGCAGCCAGGCATCCGGTGAATCTGAAGAGCAGGTTCGACAGCTGTTGAGTCAAATGCAGGAAGCTCGACAAACAGCAGAGCAAGAATCAGCAGCTAAACAGTCTCTATCGCAACAAGTAGAGCAAATGACGCAGGAGATCGAGCGAACGCACGCAGAAGCTGAAGACCTGAAAGTCGCTTTAGAGCAAAGCCGGACCAGCGTCGAAGAAAAAGAATAAGCGCGATTAGCACTTGAGGAAGAGTCTATCGCCAGGGTTCACACACTTGAGACCGAACTGGATCATGCGCACCAGGAAATTGAAGAAAAGGTCCTGCGCCTGAGCGATGTTGAGGCAGAGTTAAAGACCAGACTGGAGCAATCTCTGGCTTCAAATGAAGCTGAAATCAACGCCAAGCAAGCACTCGAAGAAGAAGCCAACCATCGGGTAAGAGAGTTAACAGAAGAACTGGAGAGTGCCAGAGAACTGGCTGCGCGTGAATCCAGACACAGAGAAGCTGCTGAAACTGCCGCAAACGAGCAGGTTGAAACACTTCGAACTCAACTCACAGATGCCCAACGTTCACTTGAAGAAAATCAGAACACTCAGTCTTCAATCGAGGAATCTACCGCGGAAATTGAACGCTTGCAAAATAGTCTGTCAGAGGCCGAACAGAAGCTTGCTCAAGAAAAGCAGTCCCATGAACACACTGACGGGGCTACCGTCGATCAGATTAGCAACATGATGGACGAACTTAATCAGGCACGAATGCTCTCGGATCGAGAACGCAAGTCTCGAGAAAAAATGGAACACGATAGCCACGAGATGCTGCAAGCCATAGTACAAGAACTCGCCACTGCCCAGGACGAACTTGCCAAGGAAGTTGAACAGCGTCAGGAGATCGAAGAAAAAGATTTACGGAATCAGAAAAACCTTAGGGCAGCACTTACTCGGGCCAAGAAACTGACCCAAGAACAAAAACAGTACCAAGAGCGTTTGGAAACAACCAACAGGGAACTGGACCAGGCCAAATGCGACGCTGAGAACTTTGCGCGGTCCGAAGCAATCACCAAGGAACAACTCATCATGCTTCAGGAAAAGCTGAATGAACTCGAATCAGCGCCTCCTGACCCCAAGGTCGAACAGGAACTCGAGAATGCCAGAAGAGAAGCGCAAAATTATGCGCGGGCAGAAGCCATTGCCCAGGAGCAAGTAGCACAACTCAAAGCTCAACTCTCGACTCTCGAGTCTCTGCCCCTGCTGGAAGTAGGCGGTCCGCCAATAGTCTCGTCACTGCCCCTGAATCACCCGGTGATGCGGGCAAAAATGAAGCACTTTATGGCTCGATTGTTCCAGCATCTGGAATTAATGGAGACATCGTTCAATCAGGAAAAGTATCTGGACCTGGTTGTTGTGTGTAACTGGCTAAAGAGTGAAACTCAATCAATGGGTATCGAAGAATTCATGGAGCCCACACACGAGGTTGAGTTGCTGCTTCGCAAGCAGGAATTTGAATCGATTCCCTCCAAGATAGCAGAACTAAAGGAACTGGCACATCGCATCGAGTTCGACGAGAACGCTCCCCTGTCCCCTTTGGAGTTGCCTTTCACCAAAGATTCAAGAGAGGCACCGGACACCACTGAAGTCTTCTATGACCTGCCGACTAACGAGAAGAAAGCAGAGTTACTTGAAAACTTCATTTCTCAGGTCGGTTTTCATCTGATGGAAATGCAAGCAGACTGGCAGGAGCAGAAGGTATAGCGCCTGACCAAAAACTGTAACTGGATCGCGAAGTACGGCACCAGATTAAAAGTCTCCGAGTTAATATACGCCGCAGAAGACCTACAGGAAGCAATCGACAACGACGATTCAGAAGAAATCACGGATAAACTCCTGGATTTTATCGATCTATATACCAGGATAAAGTTGGTTCACGCCTAACGGTGGAAGGGTCGGTCACCTTTGACGGTCACTCGAATTCCGCTACGTGTTTCCGGGTAGTAATCCCATACCGCCATATGCTGTAAGCAACGATTGTCCCACATGGCTACTGAGTTCAGCTGCCAGGAGAATCGACAATGAAACGTGGGATTCTTAACGTGTTCAAAAAGCAGGCGTAGTAATGCATCACTTTCTACCCTCGTCACGCCGCGGATGCGCCGGGTGAAACCACTATTAACGTATAACGTTTGTCGCCCGGTAACAGGGTGCGTTCGAATGACGGGATGAATGGTACTGGGATTTTCTCGCTGCGGCGAATGGTCACGATAGAAACCTGTGTAATCTGATTGATGCAGCGCTTCAAGTGGATCGAGAAATGCCTTCAGGGGATCGCTTAGCGCTTCATACGCATCATACGCATCATACGCATCATACATGTTGGCAAAAAGTGTATCTCCTCCCGACGAAGGCGATTGATGCAGGTGCAGAATACTCACCATGGGTGGTTCTTCATCTGCAGACACATCGGAATGCCAAGCATCTCCGTTGTTGCGTTTGGAGTTCTTGTCTGCGTGGATCTTCATGAGTGCCGGTTTATCGTGACCATAGGGAGCCGCCGGGTGGATATGCAACTCGCCGAAGCGTTCACCAAAGGCCGTGTGTTGTTCCGGCGTCATTCGCTGGTCGCGAAAAAACAAGACCAAATGTTTCATCCAAGCATCGTGAATCTCCTGGAATGTTTCTTCTTTCAGGGTTTTCCCAGGTCCACGCCATGCACGATGCCGCCGGTTCTCAGTGTAACAGGTTCAACCTCTATAGTCTGGTAAGTCATATCTAACCTTCTATCTACCGCAGGCGCTCTCGGCTGCAGCCGCGCTAAACAATATACGCCGATTTGACCCGGCATGTCTGCAAACCTATGCTCCGCTCAATAGCCATTGGTTACCAAAAGGAACCGCCAATTTTTACCATCTGGGTCGATGCAGACGCCTGTCCAAACGTCATTAAGGAAATACTCTTTCGAGCGGCGACTCGAACGCAGACGCCCCTTACGCTGGTCGCCAATAACTTTATACGCACGCCAAACCACAAACTGATTCAGTTTCTTCAGGTACCTCAAGGATTCGATGTCGCAGACAACGAAATTGTGCAGCGATCCCAGCCTGGCGACCTGGTCATCACCGCGGATATTCCACTAGCATCCGAGCTACTTGCCAAAGAGGTGCAGGCACTTAATCCAAGAGGTGAGCTCTACACCCGGGAAAACATAGGACAACGTTTGAATATGCGTGATTTTATGGACACCATGCGATCTTCAGGTGTTCATACGGGCGGGCCGCCACCTATCAGCAAATCCGAACGCCAGTCCTTCGCCAACGCTTTGGACAAAATTCTCACCAAAATACCTAAATCCTGACCACATCTGGCAAACACCCGGCCAACACGGGCATAATCAGATCTGGAACAGGAAAAACGGATTAGATTCGTGAATACAGAACAAAACCAGAAAATGGGGTCCGCCAGCGGCTTTATCGCCGCCCTTGACCAAAGCGGCGGCAGCACACCCAAGGCACTAAAACTATATGGTATTGATGAGGACGCCTGGTCGAACGAAGAAGAAATGTTTTCACTCGTTCATGACATGCGTGCACGAATTATTACTAGCCCTGCTTTCAACGGTGACCGAATACTTGGTGCCATTCTCTTTGTTAACACCATGAATAGCGAAATCGAAGGTCGTCCTACCGCAGAGTATCTGTGGGAGGTCAAAGGTGTCGTACCAATCCTGAAAGTTGATAGTGGCCTGGCAGACGAGGCTGACGGGGTTCAGCTAATGAAACCCATGCCTGGATTGGACGACCTGTTAGCGGCTGCCAAAGAGAAAAGTATCTTTGGCACCAAAATGCGCTCAGTCATCAAATCAGCAAGCGCGTCTGGGATTAAAGCGATCGTCGATCAGCAATTTGAAATCGGTCAGAAAATTCTCAACGCCGGATTCGTGTCCATTATCGAACCGGAGGTCGATATAAATGCTGATGATAAAGCGGGTATTGAAGACATGCTAAAGACAGAAATCCTGGCACATCTGGACCGGGTCCCTGATGGACAGCAGGTGATGCTGAAGCTGACGCTACCGGAGCAGGACAATCTCTATCAAGACTGCGTCAACCATCCAAAAACGCTGCGTGTCGTGGCCCTATCGGGCGGCTACTCGCGAGAGGAATCGAATGCCAGATTAAGCAATCAAAATGGTATGGTCGCCAGCTTTTCCCGCGCTCTCACCGAAGGACTCAGCAAGCAGCAGTCTGATGATGAGTTCAACAATAAACTGGATCAATCCATCCAGAGCATTGTGGATGCTTCAAACACCTAGGCACTCTCACCGCTTGCTTTCATATACACCGAAGTGAACGTAGGGTGATACCGCGCGCTGGCCAGGCTCGACATTTTTCGGCACTTTGTTTCGTACAGGTTCCAGACTGCGCAGAAAAGCAATAATCGCACGCGCATCCTCTTCAACTATCCGAGCATAGGCTGGCCACGGCATAACCGGTAGCTGTTGTTCGCCATGGGCATCAACACCTGTTCGCAGTAAACGCATAAGAGCATCATCATTCCAACGTCCGATGCCTGTCTCCGGATCCGGGGTAATGTTAGCGGGGTAAACAACCCCCGGTTTCTTGACAACCAACGGATTCGAATAGGCTGTGCCGGTACTTGATCCGGCAAAGTGTCTGGTCATGTCGGGCTCACCAACAAGCGCACCATCAGTGTGACAAACACCACAAGCGAGAATTTCGGCGAGATATTTCCCCCGCGCAACCTGTTCGGGTGGATAGTCACTTGGTATCACAGGCACATCGTGCAACGTCACCGGTTGCTTCACATCGTAGTCGACCAACGGGTCATAGACCTCGCAGGCGGTTAACAGCACAACTAACAGCACGATAGCTGAAAGGATTCTAAGCATAGTTCCATCCTCCTGGAGTCTGCTTCCAGCATAGGCGAACTCTCTGTTCATTTTGTTGATCTGGCGCAGTAAAACCCATATTTTACGGAGTGTTGATGTTTTACGGAGTGTCGATGCTTTACGGAGTGTTGATCCGCGTCAATGAGAACCGGTTGGGGCCGGTGTAAATTGAAAGCTAGACCCTGATGGAGACGTTACTTGTATAAGAAAATCATTATTCTGCTCGGACTTATGTTACCTATCAATGCCACCGGATCAGATCTGGGAGACATTATGCACCAGTTAGGTGAACAGTTACTGGTCGTGCTGCCGGCTCTTTACTCTGATGACGATAAACACTTGAAAAGCGAGGTGACATCTATGACCTCCCTACTCCATAAAGCGGGCGAACACATCGGCACTGATCCCGGGACGCGGGTCAACTACCAGGTATTGCTGGAGCAGTTGCAACACGCAACCCAGCGCACCAACACAAGCATGTTGAAATCAGATCTTAGAGGAGCGTTTGCGATCTGCGCCTCATGCCACAATCAGGACAAGCACTTCGTGCGCAACTACGGTATCAGCAAACTCAAAGGCATGAATGAATTCCTCGCTGCTGAATACAGCTTCATGACAAGAGATTACCCGTCCGCCGTAACATCTTATAGAAACTATCTTGAGTCCGACCCGACTGACCTGACCAAGATCCAGGTATCACTGGATCGTCTACTGGTGATTGGCCTTGAGATTTATGCAGACCCGGAACTTGCCGCGAATAACCTGGGCGCTTTGAAAAAAAATCCAAGAAGACATCGTCGGGTATCCCAAGACCTGGATGAGTATCACTACCATCTCCAGAATGTCACATGAAAACGCCCCGCACTCTCCCTACATGGAGCGCGATATCAAGACCATGGATAGATATCTATCGAACGAGTGGCCCCAAATACAGTCGCTACTCTCATGGAACGCCCAATTGGTCTAATGGGTAGCCATACGCGGCCAACTAAACAAAATGCTCATTACCGAGCCAACTTCTGACGAAGTGCCTCGACTATTGTATTGGTTGGCAGTGAGCGATCGCGCTTTGCACTATCGATTCTATGACACATTGTCGAGGCAATATCTCATGCAACGCATGAGATATTACACTGACCATCCATTCGCGAAAGCGTGTTTCGAGGAATACGAAATGCTGATGGTGATCTCTTTCTCGGGGTCTGGTGGGATTGATCTGCCGATTGAGGCACAACAGGAAATCGCTGACTTTAGACGCCTAGTTTATCACTAAAGGTTACCAGCAAAGATTACCGGCGACTAAGTCACTGGTTTCGTCTGAACGGCGAGTGCTGCTCGATATAGTCAATTTCTTCCTGCACCCATTGCCGCTCGTCGTCCAGAAAGTTGTCCACTGCATCACGAAAGGAAGGGTTAACAATCCAGTGGGCACTGTAGGTATGCGACGGCATATACCCGCGAGCAAGCTTGTGAGGGCCCTGGGCACCAGCTTCGACACGCTTCAAACCGCGCTCAATTGCAAACTCAATCGCCTGGTAATAACAGACTTCAAAATGCAGAAACGGATGATCCTCGATGCAGCCCCAATTGCGGCCAAACAGGCACTCACTACCGATAAAGTTGATGGCACCCGCAATGTATTCACCATCACGCCTGCACATCACCAGGAGAATATCTTCAGGCATCGTTTCTCCAATGAGAGAAAAAAACTCCCTGGTTAAATATGACGTCCCCCACTTTCGATTTCCCGTATCCACATAGAATTGGTAAAACGCGTCCCAGTGGTACTCGTAAATATCCGACCCGGTCAAAAGCTCGATGGAAATGTCATTATCGAGTGCACCACGACGCTCTCGCCGAATGTTCTTACGCTTCTTAGACGAAAGCGCCTTAAGGAAATCATCAAAGGATTCATAGCCCTGGTTCTGCCAGTGAAACTGTTTGTGGGTTCTTTGTAGAAATCCCAATTCACCCAAATGATCCCACTGGGTCTTCTCGGCAAAGGTCACGTGCACAGACGATACTTCCATTTGCTCGGCGACCTGCATTACGCCGCCGCTCAAATACTTCTCAACTTGTTCTCGATTCTCCCCACCCCGAGTCAGTAGTCTGCGTCCTGTTGCTGGTGTAAACGGCACAGATATCTGAAGCTTTGGATAATACTGCCCACCAGCACGCTGAAACGCTTCTGCCCAACTGTAATCAAACACATACTCGCCGGAAGAATGATTTTTCAGATACATCGGGACTACACCCAGCACACCAGGCTCATCCTCCTTCTGCAGTGAAAGATGATATGGCGCCCAACCGGTACTCGGTGCAGCAGATTCACTTTTTTCCAAAGCGTCGAGAAAGGTGAACGACAAAAAAGGATCGTAGGCACAACCATCGGGATTCGCGCAGGCATCCCAGGCTTCGGCGCCAACTTCGCCGATACTACCCACTGCTTTAATCGTATGGTTCAAGTTTTTCCTCTGTGGGTCCGGGGAAATTTACCTAGAAGGAGAAGTTTTTCGCGGTAAACGCCTCGTTGGTTGCTTGTACGTGCTCTCGGGATGAACAGGCAATAATATGCGTGGTAATTCCCATGTCGGCATACTCACGAATTCGATCGTGGCACTCCTCGGCACTACCAATACTTGCGATTTCATCAACCAACTCATCGTCCATTGCACCGGTGGTCTTGTTCCTGTCACGCTCGGCCCAACCTTCAGCAATGGTTTTCGCTTTATCTTCATTGCCAGACCAGGCAAGAAAATTGTTGTACACCGGCGTAGCGTAATATGGTGCGAAATGCGATCGCAAATTATCTTTCGCCGTTGCCGGGTCGTCTGTAACGGCTACCTGATGCCGACAAACGATTTCGACATCCTCCAGTTTCTTGCCGCCACGCTCTGCACCGATGCGGATATGCTCAAGCATTGTGGGAAAGAAAGAACGAGGGAATAGATTGACGATAACACCATCACCCACCTCTGCTGCCATCTCGAGCATTTTGCCACGAAGGCCCGCAAGATAAATGGGCGGGTTACCCTCAGGCAGTGGTGGTTGCCGGTAGCCGTGACTATGTATCGTCGCACCGTCAAAATCCGATTTCTCACCGGTCAACATACTTCTCACCAGCTGCGTAGTTTCTTTTACCCGGGTTAGCGGCTTCTCAAACACCTGACCGTTCCAATTTTCCATCATGGTCTGACTGGAAGAGCCAAGCCCAAGAATAAATCGTCCATCCGAGACCTGGTTCAATACATGAGCCGTTGCCGCAAAAACTGCAGGGGCACGCGTAAACACAGGGATAATTGCCGTTCCAATTCGCACCCTATCGGTCTGCACCGCTACAGCACTAGCCATAGTCAATGAATCCATGCCGGTGTCCGCGAACCAGACATCATCATAGCCTTCTGCTTCTGCCCACACGGCGTCATTAATTGTGGCTAGTGCACCAGCACCGTTTGATAGTGTTAGCGCGATTTTTTGGGGTACTGCCATAAAACTTTCCTCTTTAATAAACTCTTCGTCGAAATATTTATCTAACTATTCATCTAACTGAAGAATGGGCTGCGGACTAGATAATATCCGCACCAGTAATATTGTCTTCCAACCCGGGTCGATACAGCTCCCGTTTCTTTTTCCCGTCTTTGCGTTCGTATTTCTTTGCGGATGTATAGACAGGTTCACTCAAGGTTGTAGCGCCGAATGATTTCGCGCGCTGCAGCTCGCTCACTTCCCCATAGGTTGTAGTACGTTGTCTGGGCGTTCGCCCAACACTCAAGATAATCTGTTCCATTTCTTCAGGCGAAGTCTCCTGGCCGTGACTCGCGCCTGCTGCACGGGTAATGGTCTCGTTCATCAAGGTTCCGCCCAGATCATTCACACCAGCCTGTAAGCAGGCTCTTACACCTTCATGACCCAGCTTGGTCCAGGACGCCTGAATATTTCTAAAATGTGGATTCAATGTCAGTCGAGACACCGCATGGATGAGAATTGCTTCTCTAAACGTCGGGCCTTTGCGGGCCCCGCCCTTCAGGTACATCGGCGCTTCCATATGTATAAACGGCAGGATCACAAATTCCGTGAACCCCCCTGTTTTGGCCTGTAGGCGTCTTACCCGCAGAAGGTGCCGCGCGACATGCTTATACTCTTCCATATGACCATACATGATCGTCGCCGTGGTGTTGAACCCCACCTCATGGGCCGCCTCCATGACCTCTAACCACTGCGCTGTATTAATTTTGTCAGGGCACAATGTCGCCCGCACTTCATCATCCAGAATCTCTGCCGCCGTACCGGGTAGCGTTCCGAGGCCAGCTTCCTTCAACTGACCAAGAAACTCGGCAATTCCGATACCCAACGTATACGCACCCTGCCATACCTCTAGCGGTGAGAATGCATGAATATGCATCTGCGGATTGACTTGCTTAATAGAATGGCAGATGTCGATATAGGTCTGACCTGTGTATTCAGGATGAATGCCGCCCTGCAAGCAAACTTCAGATGCGCCTCTTTGCCATGCCTCGCTGGTTCTCCGCATGATCTCCTCCGAAGAGAGATCGTAGGGCCGACCACGAAGATTCTCGCTCATCTTGCCCTTGGAAAATGCACAGAACTGACACTTAAAATAGCACACGTTGGTATAGTTTATATTCCGGTTAACACAGTATGTGACTTCATCGCCCGCAACTGCCTTACGTAACCTGTCCGCAGCCTGACAGACATGAGTAAAGTCATCCCCTCGACTCTTCAATAGCCGTACGATGTCATCTTCCTGCAGTTCTTCACCCGCAAGCGCACGGTCCAGAATATTTGAAAGATCTACGGATACTGATGCTCTCGGCAGGCCCGTCACCCGACCTAGCTCACTTTCCAGCGGTGGCTCTACCGCGCCCGCGGCCCAATTTTCCATACGCGCGAAACCATCACCGTCAATCGCCTGACGAACAAACGGTTCGATCTCCGGGTCGACCCAACGGGGAAAATCCATCGCATAAGCCGGATACATTGCGAGCCGTTCCAGCAAAAACTTGCCTGCATTAGCGGTTTCGCTGGCGAGGTCCGTAAGATGTGGCCACGGAGCCTCAGGGTTCACAAAGTCCGGGGTTACTGGTGAAACACCACCCCAGTCATTGATACCTGAATCGACAATTTGAGCGAGCACCCCAGGACTCAAATTAGGAGGCGCCTGAATGTTCATTTCCGGTCCAAAGATAATCCTCGCAAGGGCGATGGTCCACAACAACTCGTTCAGATCAGGTTCCGGTGCGTCCACCATCAGGGTTTCTGGTTTGGCGCGAAAATTTTGAATAATAATTTCTTGTATGTGCCCCGCATTAGCGCCGCGTAACGCCAGTAGCGACTCAATTCGCTCGTAACGCGTCTCGCCAATACCAATCAAGATACCGCTGGTGAATGGAACCCTGGCTTCTCCGGCAAGACGTATGGTTTCAAGACGCCGGCCAGGCTCCTTGTCGGGTGAGCCGTAATGGGGCATGCCCTTTTGCAGCAATCGTTCGGAGGAGCTCTCAAGCATAATTCCCATGGAGATGGAAACCTTGCGCAACTCAGTTAACTCGTCAGCATTCATTAGCCCGGGATTTAGATGCGGAAACAATCCTGTTTCAGTGAATACGAGATCTGCCATATCCCTGAGGTAGGATAATGTTGATTCCTGGTGTAATTCTTTTAGTCCCTCTCGTGCTGCTTTGTAACGCAGCTCCGGTTTATCGCCCAGGGTGAAGAGAGCTTCTTTGCAGCCAGCCTTCGCGCCGTCTTCAGCAATCTTCAGTACTTCTTCGGGGGTCAGGTACGGAGCTTTGAGTTTCCTCGGAACCTGCGCGAACGTGCAGTAGTGACATACGTCTCTACAAAGGTGCGTTAACGGAATAAATACCTTCTTTGAAAAAGATACCGTATTAAGGTGAGCCTGATCGCGCAGTTTCGCGGCAACCTGCATCAGCGCCATCGTGTCGTCACAATCCGACAGTCGAAGTATTTCTTCGTCAGTTAAGCTCGCGCCATCGTCCGCCGACTGCAGTAATTGTTCGTATTCAGTCAAGCTTCCAGCCTCAGCAAGTCGGGGCACACCCGCTCCAAAATACCGCTTTCAAGCAGGTAAGTGAAAGTCGCCTTCTCCTGCCCTGATTCATAGAGCGTCTGACCAAGCTCATTTAAGTCATCGGGTGTATCGATATCCAGACCAATGCCAGGTAACCGGGTGACGATTGGAACGATACCTCGCGTCTCTGCAATTCTAAGATGACGTCGAAAGCTGTCTTCGCCAAAACCAAACTCCATACAGTCTGGCGGCGAACACGCAACACAGTTCGACCCGCCAAGATCACTCGCGGGCACAATAGTAAACTCGGCCTCGGCGCTTGATCCGAATCCGTCCAGCACAACTTCAAGGTCTTCCGGCGTAATCAGCGGAACATCACCGGGTACAAAAACCAGCGTGTTATCCGGCAATTCCGCAAGTAGATTGCCAGCTGCAGTGACCGCAGGTATTAGCCCGGGATTCTCAGGCTCCGGCATCACTCTGGCACCAAACCCTCGAACCAGCTCCGCTACCTCTGCATCACTGGTGACAACCAGAATCTCATCAATAAGGGGGCATACTTCAACCGCCACAAGGACGTCTTCCACCATCGCACGGAATAATCGCGTACGTTCGTCGCTTGTAAGCATGCCGCCAAGACGCTGTTTTGCGTCCGCTAGCTGTTTGATCGGAATAACCGCTGTGGTGGTCATGGTTCACTTGCCCTTTGCAAACTTCAGTGACTCATTTGCAAGGTTAATTCGATCCTGCAACGTTACCATGACTGTGTTTGTGACGATAGTTTCAAGGCCCAGGGACTGAGCCAATGTTGCGAGCTCCCGATCCTGCTCATCAATAATGAAACCGGTCAAAATCTCTCCATATTTAGCCACATAGTGTTCGGCAACCGCGGTGGCTGACTGAGGCATCCCCAGTTCCTTCATCATTTTGGCTGCCGGACCCTTTATCGCCAGACCACTGACTATAGGAGAGACAGCGACCATTGGCACTTTTCGCTCGGCAATGCGTTCTTTAACTCCCGGTACCAGTAAAATCGGATCGACGCTGACAAAAGGATTCGACGGGCAAATGACGATAAGTCCCAGATTCGGATCATCCAGAGCCTGCTCAAAACCTGGGCTCGGTTTGGCATCTTCGATGCCTTCGAAATCAAAACCGGTGACCACAGGTTCGCAGCGATCCCGAACAAAGTAGTGCTGGAAAGACAGAGTTTCCGAGTCCGTGTGTACGACGGTGCTAATGGTGTCATCACTCATCGGGATGATCGGATGGTCGATGCTCAGACCATGGCACAGCTCTCGCGTCACCTCACTTAGCGTTCGACCTTGCCCAAGTTTGACAGTTCTTGCAACATGGGTCGCCAGGTCACGATCACCCAGTTTAAACCAGGTCTCTTCCTCAAAACGCTGCAACGCTTCAAGGAAATGCCAGGTTTCCCCTTCCTGGCCCCAACCAACGTCTTTGTTACTCAGATCTGCGAGTGTGTACATGACCGTATCGAGATCTGGGCATATGTGAAATCCGAGATGATCAAAGTCATCACCGGTGTTGGCGATCACCGTCAATTGGTCAGGCGAGAGCACCTTAGATAGCCCCAGTGCCAGCTTGGCACCACCCACACCACCTGATAGTGCCAGGCACCGAAAATTGTCAGAAGAATTAGTCATAGGTACTATTAACGAAATAAATCCATTTCTTTGGGTCGCAGAAGAGGCCCGACGCCGCTCTGGGACGCTTCACTCGGTTCCGATGGTTGATAGCCTCGCACCAGTACCACTGGTGTCTTTTCAGTGGTTTGCCCCATCACCAATGACGCACCTGCGGCCATCTCGTCGGCGGCGGCAACCTGTGTCACAGCCAGTTCCTTACCGTAGATATCGGACTGACCGATGTAATCTTCCAGCGCCGTAAATCCCGCAACACCAATCGCAAGTCCCAGCGTTCCCATCCGCCAGGCTCGACCAACACTATCGTTAACAATGACTCCAACCTCTACGCCGAAGCGCTGGCGAATATCGTCGCGAATCTTTCTCGCGCTCGCATCTGCATCAAGCGGTAACAGCAAGCACAGATCATCATCCTCGCCATCATCGTTAGTTATATTGGACTGATCGATACCGGCATTGGCCTGCACAAAGCCAAGACGGTGTTCCACAATCAGAACGCCGGGCCGGGAACGTACGACTTCATTGGACTCATCCAGAATCGCTTGCACTTTCCTTGGGTCTTTATCAACCTCAAGGGCAATGCGCTGCGCTTCTGCGCCAGGGCTCACGGTAGTGAGGTCCACGTAACGGTCTTCCGCTTTAGACACGATCTTCTGGGCGATGACCACCACATCATTATCTTTGAATTCTTCGTCCATGCTGGTCAGACCATCATGAATTAGCGTCACGAGGTCATCTCCCGGTTGTACCATGGGGATACCATCAACGCCCGAAAAGCTAAGTTTCATGAGTCGTTCGCGGGTTCACCTGTAATGACGATGCCAGATCCATTGATCTTGTGATGACGGTTGATTGTGATCAACACCGAAGTGAGTGCCTCAGCGGCAGCGGCGTTAGCGAGTGGTCCGGCATGCCAGCCTTTTAGGCCCACGGCCTCCACCAGGCTGATCACCGTATCTCGTGCTGCGCGTTTATTACCTGTAACCAGAACGTCGCAAGCAATCTTGTGATCCTCATTCAGGTGTTGCGCACCGACATTCTGGAAAGCTGAAACAACTTGAACCTCATCGCCAAGGAAAGCCTGGGCCGCCTGAGCGGCGGACCCGGTTTCCGGCAACTGCACGGTACCTACCTTCGGTGGCACCAGAGGTACGGTCACATCGATTAATACTTTCCCAAGGAGTCCCTGCTTTACCGTTTCGAGCGTGCTGATCTGATGTTCAAAAGGCACCGTAAGCACAACGAGATTAGCCTGGGTTGCCGCATCGAGGTTTTCGTGACCCGTCACATTGAGATCAGGAAACTCCTCCAGCAGTGCGGTGGCTGCTGCCTGGCCTTTCTCAAGGGTTCTTGAACCAATGAAAATTCTATAACCGGCACGTGACCACTGACGTGCCAGCCCACCACCTAAATCGCCTGTTCCACCCAGGATGGCAATGGATTCCACTTTCGCTATCGAATTCTCTGTCATGTTTACACCCGCAAAAAATAGCGTGTAATTATTCCTTAATCGCTACGGGCAGACAACCAGTGAGATACCTAGTCTCTACGATCAAGTTCATTATGTATGACGGAAATACACTGAGATGCATGGAGCATCACCGGCCCCAGCGATACCGGTCTTGCCCCTAGACGCCGCATATACTTGAGCGTGTTTCTCGGCATTGGAATCTGGTCGGTCATTACAAACACGACATCATCAAGAGCCGGTTCAGTACGAATATCATCGCCCTTGGGATCAAGTACCGCGAGTACTCGCTCGTGATTTCGAATGAGGTACTCGAAACTGGTCGCGCTTATCGTCACGCCGTCGATAAATGAAACCTCCTGCCCCTTGCCCAGGCGTTTGCCTCGGCCAAGCGCATGCGCAATAAACTCCACCAGGGCCGCTTCATCCCAGCCCGCCAGACTGCCGAGGTTTCCGCCATCAATGGTAATCGCACGAGAAAAATCGGCAGAATTCTCTAAAACTAGCGTTAGCCGGGTATCTGCGCGATGCCCCTTAGAGACCAACAGGCCATGCTGCATCACCTGCGCCAGGTATTCTACATGGCTGTTTTCACCTACATTGCGTAGAAACCGGTCGGGATCCACCGGTGCCTTTCTGGCTCGAATCAAGAACTCTCTCATTTTTCACGCTCAGCGACCGAAAATCGCAGATATTTACCCAATTTCAGGCTCAAAACAGGGCTACTCGAGCCTGCATTGAGCCTATTTCCATGAAAAAATGCCAGCTAGTAGTCACTAACTTTTCCCTTTTACACACTTTTCCACAATTTCTGTGGATAACTCTGGTGATAACTAGCGCTAATAGCGACCAAACCCCCAAAAAGACAGACTTTTCTGCAATTGATCAATTTTTGTACAACTTCTCTAATTTATAATTTTTTCAACAACTTACAGGCTACGAAACCTGACAGTCTCCGTTGAGGGGGTCATTGAACCCGGATTCGTGAACTGACCCCCCAAAATGTGCATAAGTATCGGGTAAAAACGCGTTTTCGCCCTAAAATACAGTGAAAACAGTTCCGATAGAGTGATTTTCTCGATATCTGACCCCATCGGACAGCAAAAAAACCCTTCAAAAACAGCATTTTTCACCACATTTTGGAAAAAACCGTGCATCAACAAAGTTACGCCCCTTAGTGAACATTGTTTAAACATTTTTACGCCATCGAATTCTCGTTAACATTCTTTATACAGTCTTAATTTCCTGCACAATCTGTAGGAAATCGCCCATTTCTTTTGTGCGCCTTAAGCCCGCTTTTAGTTTCTTTACCGCGTCATTATTAAAGTCTGCCAATCTGCGACCGAGTTCTCTCGTTACCTTTAGCACCTGATCATCCTCAACGCACTGGTTAGCAATTCCCAAACGAAGTAATTCATCGCCGTAAGTTCTCTCACCCAATACCGCCATCTGCAAACCTAGCGCATGCGGATACCTAATGTTCAACCACGCCACATTAATTGGTGCCGCAAGGCCCATTTCGACTTCTGCAACCTGAAGGAACGCACCTTTACCTACCACAAGAAAGTCACACGCAAACGCCAGTGCGGAACCTCCGGCAATAGCAAACTTTTCCAGCGCGCCAACAATTGGTTTTGGACAGTTGTAAATGGTGTTATGCAGCTTTGTCCAATCATCCTGAAATGTTTCCCGCCATGGAGGTGCAGGCTCTTCAGAGAACGCTTTCAAATCGAGGCCGGCGCAAAAATACCCCTGTTCTCCACGAATGATGATGACGTTACAGGAATCATTTGCCACCATCTCCTGAATCGCCTTATCCATTTCGGTGACCAACGGACCAATAATGGAATTGCGTTTATCCGGTCTGTTCAAAACCAATTCGCCAATCCCATTTTCTAAGTTTGTCATAATTAGTTTTTCAGTCATGTTTTATGCCTTTTCTATTCTGGTGCCTTGTTACGGGCGCGATGCAAACGTATCATCAATTTCGCCACAACAAACGACAACCATGAGACTACGATGGGTTCTATAACCGATACCATTGGTGACCTGAAAGTTATCTACAACAAGGTAACTGCCAAGCAACCACCTAACGATGAAATCATGTCTTTCGCATTGTTGGTTAACAACAATGCGAAAAAAAATCCGACAGATGTAGCACTCTTTTGTGAAGATGAGCCCGTATCCTGGCAAGAACTAAACCAACGATCAAACAGAGTTGCCAACTATCTGAAGAACCAGGGTATCACTTCCGGTGATTGCGTGAGTCTGTTTATGCAAAACCGAACCGAGGTCGTCGTAAACATCGTGGCAATTTGCAAACTGGGTGCGATCGCCGGGTTGATTAACAGTAACCTTATCAAGCAACCGCTGACGCACTGTATCAACCTGGTCGATTCCAAAAAATGTATATTCGGCGCCGAATTGACTGAACCACTTGCCGAAATACTCGATGACCTTAACCTAAAAGACCCAAGCGATTACATTCTCGTTAAAGATACTGGCGAAGAAGAAGTACCAGACTGGGCAACTACAATTGATAGCACAGATAATTCCCTGGATGCGACGGATCCCCCCGAAATAAATAATGTCACGATCGGTAGCGTTGCATTTTACATATTCACTTCAGGGACTACGGGGCTACCCAAAGCAGCCGTCGTGACTCACCGACGAATATTCACCGGCGCGAAACTGTCACACACTGCGCTACTCCGGTTGAAGCAAAACGATCGAGTCTACAACTGCTTACCGCTCTATCACGGCACGGGACTGATTATTGGACTTGCGGCGGCATTCCACGCCAGTGCCGCAACCGTTATTCGCAGGCGTTTATCCGTATCAGCGTTCTGGGATGACGTACGCAAATACCAGTGCACCAGTTTTATCTACATTGGAGAGTTTATAAGGTACCTGATGGCTCAACCTCCAAAGAAAGATGATGCAGACAACCCCATTCGAAGCATCGTCGGTAATGGGCTGCGACCTGATATCTGGCTGGAGTTCAAGGAACGCTTTAATATAGACCGAATTGGTGAATTCTACGCGGCCAGCGAAGGCAACGGTGGTTTCGCGAACGTATTCAACAAAGACTGCACGGTCGGCCTCGGTATCTCTCCTGTGAAAATCGTTCAGTACGACGTCGCAAATGACGAAATCGTAAGAGATAACAATGGCAACTGCATTGAAGTGATGGAAGGTGACCCGGGGTTGTTAATTATCGAAGTGACGGAAACGTCAAAGTTCGATGGCTACACTACCCAGGAAGATACCGATAAGAAACTGCTTCGCAGTTGCTTCACAGACGGCGACGTCTATTTCAACACGGGTGATCTTATGCGTACGCTCGACGTTGGATTCACCTACGGACAGACGCACTACCAGTTCGTCGATCGCATCGGTGATACCTTTCGCTGGAAGAGCGAGAACGTTTCCACCAATGAGGTGGGAGAAATCATCAACGGTTGTGCCGAAGTCATCTCTACCAACGTATATGGGGTAGAGATCCCCGGGACTGACGGGCGAGCCGGCATGGCCGCAATCGTTTTCAATGATGGTGCAAGTAGCGATCAGATTGATCTTGCAGCACTATCCGAGCATATCAACGACAACCTGCCCGGCTATGCAAGACCGATTTTCATTCGCGTTCTTGAGGAACTTCCCACAACGACCACCCACAAGCTACAAAAGAATGAACTTCGAGAGCAGGCCTTCCATCTTGATCAGGTAGAAGAGGAAATCCTGGTAAGGGATCCTTCAACCGGACTTTATAAAAGGCTGGACAGTGATTTCTATGACCGCGTCATGCGTCGAGAAATAGCGTTTTAGGGGCTCAAGATTTCCACTAGCGATACACCCATGGCCCCGACCGAGGCAAGACCTACCTCGCACACTTATTTTTCCCAGCGTCTGAAGCTGCACTATCTGGACTGGGGCAACCAAAGTGGCAAGCACGTGTTACTGGTGCACGGCGTCCAGGATCATTGCCACAACTGGGACTGGACCAGTGAAATACTGAGCAAGGATTATCATGTTGTCGTACCCGACCTTCGTGGACATGGTGATTCCGAATGGGCCACGGGTTCGCCATACAACAATCTGGACTACGTGTACGACCTGGCGCAACTGGTAGACCAGGAGAACCTTGAACCGTTAAATATCATTGGTCACTCTCTGGGTGGAACCATCGCGGTTCTCTTTGCAGGAATCTTCCCAGAGAAGGTGGCCAGTCTCGTATCAATTGAGGGTGTCGGAGGACACTGGTACCAGGATAACTCAGGCACACAAAAAAGAATCCGAGAATGGATTGAAACCACCAGAAACCTCGCTGGCCGAACACCAAGAAAATACCCCGACCTGAACGAGGCATTCAGCCGTATGCAGCTGTCGAATCCTCATCTAAGCAAAGAAAGAGCCAAGCACCTGACTAGCCATGGCAGCAATAGAAACGAAGATGGAACCTATACCTGGAAGTTCGATAACTATACCCATAGCAAAGCACCTTTTTCGTTGACCTATGAGGACATGGTGGCGCTTTGGGAAAACATTGAGTGCCCGACGCTTCTACTCAACGCTAAGCAGGGGTACCCGCACAGGGTCGGACAGGATGATACCTTGAAGCATTTCAAGCACGCGAAGCTTAATGATGTTGATGACGCCGGACACTGGTTGCACCATGACCAGTTCGATGCTTTTATTGCGCACACGCAGGAATTTCTGAACCAGCACGCGCGTTAACTAAAAAGGAAGGAGAGCCCGCCAATGAAAACCCTCGTCGGAATTGTAGCTACTGCAATCGCGTTATATCTCTGGGGCTTCTTGTTCTGGGGACTTGGTGACATCCCCTATAGCGGTTGGAAACAAACGGCAGACGATGCCGCAACACAGCAAATGATTCGCGAGGTATTCCCAGAATCTGGAACCTACTACGTTCCCGGTTTTGATCATGAACCCGAAGAACGTGCCTGGCTATTTGAGCAGGGCCCGGTAGGTTTCGTTCACATCGACCTGGACGGCCGACCAGAGATGGACCCGATGATCATGGGTACAGGTTTCGTTCTTAATATTGTTATCGTTGCGCTGATGGCAGCTTTCTTCAAGGTGGCACGGGCGAAAGAGTTCCGAGATTTCGTCAGGCTATCACTCATCGGTGGCGCCGTCGCCGTGGTGACCATTCACGGTGGTGATATGGTGTGGTGGCAGACACCGGTCGAGTGGAAAACCTGGCCCCTTATATATGATTTCACGGCCTGGCTTCTTGTTGGCCATCTGCTTGGATTCTTTATGAAATCCTCCGAAGCCACCTGAAGACTGCACCCATGATCAAGCGCTACATCTGTTGGCTGACCATCATGGTGACCAGCCAATCTCTTGCGATCGATTTCTCACCCGCATCACCATTGCCTTCAGCCACGCTGCAGGACAACCATGTGGTGTCAAAAATAGGATTCGGGTCCTGTTTCGATCCTGAGAAAGGCGATCAAATATTCGAAATCATCGGCGATCAACAACCTGATTTGTTCCTGATGATTGGTGACAATGTCTATCCCGAGAGCGAAACCCACGACCCCAACTTGCAGTCACTTCGTAACGCCTACGGAAAACTCGCAGAGTCGAAAAGATTCAAAACATTACGGGATCAAATACCGGTTATGGCCACATGGGACGATCATGATTTTGGTCTAAACGACGCTGGCGGCGATTGGCCCTTAAGATCCAAATCGGAAGCCCTTTTTGAATATGTGTGGGTTCCAGGAGAGGACAAGCGCCGAACCCGAGAAGGAATATATTTCAGCCGAACTATTGGCCCGGTCGGGCGCCAGGTCCAGTTTATAGTTCTGGATACCCGTTCTTTTCGTTCGCCCCTCCTGTCATCACCCAATCCGCTGATAGCCAGATACCAGCCAGATGACTCCCTTGATAAAACAATGTTGGGCAAGGCCCAATGGACATGGCTGGAGGCAACACTAAAACAACCTGCAGACATAAGAATCCTTGTTTCGTCCGTCCAGGTCATCGCAGATGGGCACGCCTGGGAAGCCTGGAGAATGTTACCTAATGAACGTAAACGTCTGTACACACTGATCAGGACGACTGGCGCGCAAGGTGTGATTATACTTTCCGGGGACCGGCACTCGGCTGGGCTTTATCGACGAGACGATATTACCTCTTATCCGTTGTGGGAGATAACATCCTCTTCGTTGAACCTACCGTTATCCTCATTTGCATCGAATATAACGCAGGAGCCAGGCCCGTTTCGTAAAGGTGACAACTATTTCCACGTCAATTTTGGAATGATTGAAGTTGACTGGGAAGACCGACACGTCATCCTGTCAATTCTCGATCGTCGGGGCCAACCGGTGCGGGATACATTGATCAGACTCGAAGCCGACCAATGAAGAAAACGGCATTGCCGCTTACCTACAATTTGGATACATTTGCACTATGGCTAAAAAACAATCCAAATTCCTAAAGCAACAGAAAATATTCGCGGGCGTCATTGCCGTGGTTTTCCTTGGCGTCATCGGCTACGCCTCTACACTGGTTTTCAAGGACACTCCGCTTGGCGCTTTCGTTGAAGGTGAACACTATTTCATCGTAGACCAACCGCGGCGCATCCGGGGGGACAAGATCGAAGTCATGGAGTTTTTCTCCTATGCCTGTGCTGCCTGCTACCGATTCGAACCTTTAATCAATGGCTGGGTCGCCGATAATCAGGATGCCGTAAAATTTGTTCGTTCGCCGCTTCCTGCAAATGAAACATGGCGCCGGGTAACGCAGCACTATTATACGATGGAGAAGCTCGGCGCCCTCGAAGAAACGCATGAGAAGTTCTTCCACGCGATTCACGAACGTAAACTAAATATCGGGTCACCAGCACGTCTGGCCGAGTGGGCCAATGACAACGACATCAGCGGATACGAAGACGCCTTTGGTTCAGCCGATGTACAACGTAAAGTCACACAAGCCGACCAACTCGGCAAGCGTATGCAGGTGGCTAGCGTCCCGACTCTGCTGGTTCAGGGTAAGTATTTAATCAGGTTAAACAACTCGATAGGCCAGGCAAGGATGCTGGACGTTCTGGATTACCTGCTGGAACTGGAGCGAACCCCCAAGGACACCAGTCAGGTGATGTAAAGCCGCGATTCCGGATCGGTTCTTTTCAAAAGGTATGTTCGCCCTTCTTTGTTAGATTCGGGTTTTCGTCGAACCAGACGCAAAGACGACATTTCAACCTCCCAGCGTGATAGTTCTGCCTGAATGACGTCTGCCTGAATGCCAGGATCATCGGCCACTATTTGTCTCGCTTCCTGCATCGAGCCTGCACGCAATAAAACGACAACATCAGGACGGTCACGAAGCTGGCCTCCCATCGCCAATCGATCAGTGATGTGAAGCTCCCTCAAGTACTTGTGATGCTGTGCCAGGCCCGGCTGTTCCTCGTAGCTCACACGTTCCTGCCAATTCACAGAAGGTAGATAGCGCAGCAGATAATAGTCAGCGTCATCCGCAGCTGCAGAATCAATCATTAGAAGTGTAATTGTCACCAGTAGTAATCGCATACAACTGCTCAATTTTTGAGGTCGAGCCAATAGTAACAGCTGTTCTGGTGGTTCTCAGCTAGTCAGTGACCTTTTTATGGATGTGAGGCAAGGACGTTGGATCCTTGGGGTCAAGGAACCTTTTCTCGGTACCTGTTCTAGTCACATTTTCGTAGGTGCCATCGCTACGCTTCACGAATTTAGTCCAGCCATGATTCTTCAGATCAGCATCGTCTAAAGGCGTGTTGGCCATTGGTGGGGTATTGAAGACCTTACGTACCGGCGCATCCGGTGCAGCGGTACCTACATTAATTTTCGCAACCCGACACAGCTCACCCCAATTGGAGACCACTTCCGAAATAGGGTGAATCAACTCAATTGTTCGATCGTTCTCTTCACAAAAATAATCGTATCTTGGCACGTTAGCTCCTACAACAACCTTGAGTTTCCAATCTACTTTTTCCTTTTTGTCGTTAATGGCTTAGGTCAAGGCAAGCGCCTTAATCTGGTTGGTGAGAAACAAGACATAAGCCAGGCCTTGCGGCTGCTCCGTTACACGCTGATGGGACCAATAGAATCTGAATTGAACGACTGGGGAACTGAGTCTGAGCTAAAAAAAGAATGGTTAAGTGTTTGCGAAGCGATCGCACTTAAAGATGCAGACGGTAAGACCATTCCGGTCGATGGTTTTTTCAATCTATGCCCGTTCGTCGATGGTGAAGCCAAAGCAGGTGAACTCACTGTACGCCACGTTGGTACCGACAGCTATCAGGTAGAGGTTGAGGATACCGAAGCAAACGTGAACCTCAATCAGGATCACCAGGTACGACCCTGCTATGAAGTTCAATCTGACTATGTGCCAGGTGGCCTCGTCAAACTTGGTTTGGAGATATTGGGCGGTGCGTCCGGATTCACACCAAATGAACCCTGTACCGGCCTCGCACTTTGCTACAACGGCGACTACATCCTGATCGATTCCATTCCATTTTTGGATCAACATCTTTTTGCACGTAGAATCTCGAAGAATCAGGTTTCAGCCGTCTTGCTAACACACCTGCATGATAATCACTGCGCCATGTTCCCGCTCATGCTGATGCCTCACAAAGTGGAGATCATTACAACGCGCGAGATCTTCAATATGGCGATGGAAAAACTTGCGTGCAGCATCGGCTGGGAACCGTCAGTCATCGAAGAAAATTTCGCTTTGGTGGAAGTTAAACCCAGCGAGGAACTCAATTACTTCGGGCTAAATACTCTCCCCCACGTTACCGTAAACAGTATTCCAACAATCGACGCAACGTTTTCAACAATCCACAAGGGCTACTCCAGGCAGCTCTGTATCGTTGGCGATAACCACACAATGACAACGATCAGGGAACTTCAAGAACAAGGACATGTTCGCGATGAAACCGCAGAGAACCTTGAGCGCCTCTATAGCGAGCGTTTCAATCTGCTGGTGGCAGATGGTGGCGCCGGCGCAATTCACGGTGACCCCTCTAATGCCTTAAGCTCGGATGCTGATCGCGTGGTGTTTTTGCACGTTGGACAACTGCCCAATGAATTTGACACCACGTTCTCTCTCGCCAGTTCTGGCAAGCGATACACGGTCATCGACAGTGATCCCAGCATATACACTTCGCAGGTTAACCATTACCTGACGCAATGGCTCGGCGAGCCTTTCCCCAACCGCTAGATGAGATCATTACTGGCGGAAGAAGAGATTCGCCGTTACAACACTGATGACGTCATCATCGTGCAGGATGCAGAGACCAGAGGGTTTGTCTATCTCATATTGACCGGCTACTGCGACGTAGTGATGCACGACGGGAAACAGTTTCACACTGTCGCCAAACTTCAGGCAGGTGATGTTATTGGTGAAATGGCGATTATCACAGGCGTTGGTACAAGAAACGCGAGCGTTGTCGCACGAACACCTGTGACGGTTTGCGTGTTTGCGGAAGAAACATTCGCCGCGTTTATCGAAACCGAAGGCTTCAAAGACAAATTGCTAAATCGCTGGGCACTTCGCCCTGTAATCAAAAATCTGCCGCAATTCCATGAAATGACATCCACAGTGCTGGAACGTGTCGGGAGCATCGCCCGGTTCGAGTATCTTGAAAAAGGCGACACTCGACGTTTCGACGAATCCAGTTGGTACATACTGTGTGAAGGTAGTGTGGAAGACGACGAAGGTGTACAGGAAGCGGCCAGCGAATTCGGATGGATTCCGTTTGCAGAAGCAAACGCGGGGCCGGTAACCTGTGTTGAAGACACTAAGTTCATCAGGTTCAGGAAAGACCAGTTCGAGCGACTGCGACTGGACAGCCCACAGATTAACTACTACCTTAGAAAGCAACGAATTGGCCAACCCTTTTCCAAAGTGGACTGGCTCTTAGAATCGGTGACTATGGAGTAGCTCAAATGAGAATCGGCGTATCCCTTCCTATCCGCGAGATGCAAAATGACCTTGGGGCCATTAAAGGGTTCGCACAAGCCGCCGAGGACCTTGGACTGACCCACCTGCGAGTACCAGAACAAGTCATCAGACCAAAAAACGGTCATCTACATGAAGCGATGACCATATTGGCGTATATCGCCGGCGTCACCAGCAAGATCGAACTTGTTCCCTCTGTAATTATCGTACCCCTGCGTCAGACTGCCCTCCTTGCTAAACAAGCGGCTCAATTGGATATCCTGACTGATGGCCGCACACGACTTGGTGTTGGCGTGGGTAACAGCCGTGAGGAGTACACGGCGATGGGCGTCGACTTCAGCACACGCGGGCGTCGCTGCGATGAGCAGATGACGGTACTAAAGAAGCTGTGGACGGAAGAAACGGTTACCTTTTCAGGCGAGTTTCACACCCTCGAAGATTTAGGAATAAACCCCCTTCCCGTGCAACGTCCTATTCCCATGTGGATTGGCAGTGGCTCACGTCCACCGAAGTCCATTATTCGCCGGATCGGACAGCACGCCGACGGCTGGTTTGTCATGTCGGACCCGGAGGAATACCCACTCGTACTCGCCGAGATTAACGAAGCCGCAGAAGCAGCTGGCAGAGACCCCAGCGAAATTGGTGCAGAAGCCGGTGTAGCGGTAGTGGGGGCGCGTGAAGCAGAGTGGCAGTCACGGGTCAAAAACTGGAACGACACGGGTTTAACCCACCTCTGCCTTAGAACCCTTGGCGGTAACCTGAAGGTCGATGAGCACGTTAGCGTACTGACCCGTGTGATGGGTGAATTACCGGTCTGATCAGACCACATGTCCCCCGCACACTCGGAGAACTTGCCCGGTTATCCAACACTTCTTAACCGGGCCTGAAAATGGTTTGACAAAAATCTTCTCGGGAGAGCCTTGGTCCCGCACGACAAAGGGACGTGATCGGCAATGCTGTAAACGCTACTTTTCGTTTGGGAACCAGCGCAGGATTCACGATTAGTGAGAGAGCCTATCGTCGCCTGCCAGATGAGCAACGTTCTTTGTGGACTAAACTGAAGCCCCCGGTCAATTACACACGAGCTTTCGCTCAGGGCTAGGGTTATGGGGGCATACTAGAACTACTACCGATAAATGCGCACTGGTTCTCTGACTCGATCATCAAACGCATCACGTGGAACGTTTGGTTTGTAAACGGGAGACTCAGGAATTACTTCTCCAGTGCTGTTACGGAAGTACCAATCACCCGCGAAGTTCTTTTTGATGGTGTATGCCCCCTCGTGTAAAAGTCGGTGGTGACTGTCACATAATAGAAGTGTGTTTTCGACGCTTGTCTCGCCGCCATCTGCCCAATGCTCCACGTGATGCGCGTCGAGATACTTCTCATGGGTGCAACCGGGGAAACGACAACTTCCATCTCTTGCCAGCAATGCTTTTTTCAGTTGCGGTGACACCACGCGATGTTTGCGACCGAGGTTTAATATATTTCCCTTTTTGTCCTGACTCACTTCCACCAGGTCCGCATCGCACGCTATACGCCTTACCGACTCGACCGGTAGATCGCTCTTGCCACCCTGATCGTGTAGAGCCGCTTCGTCGACATGTACCAGCACTTGGTGGCTAGGAGCATCCTTGAATTCTGAGTTGCCGGATAAATAATGTTTAGCAACTTCGACCAGGGCATCAGCTTGGCGGGCGAAGAAGGTAGCGGATCTATCTGTATCTTTTTCCTGAGGACAATTCTCAGCAGCCACCTCTATCGCTTTCATTAACAAATCACCCAACTCCTGCGGTAATTCGATACTTATGCTCATCGTGCTATTGGGGTGACAGGTCCGCATCAGAGACCGCTCCCGATAGGCACGTTTGGCATCCGGCGTCGACAGCCGACGATCGGCATTAAGTATCTGCTGACAATGGCATTCCACCTGATGCGCGGTCGCTTGAAGGGCATAGTCAACCAGTTCCGCTTCGTTGTGTGGGGTTGCGGCCCGGGTCATGGCACGTACCTTGGAATAAGACAATGCCCCTTTCTCGAATGCCTCTGAACAGAGCGGTAGATCAAACAGGGTTCTCGCTACTCGTACTTTTTCTCTGGCGGTCCCAGGAGCAATCCCACATTTCATGTTCAGCCATTCGGCACAGTTGTTGAAATGATAGGCGCGCCATCCCTGACGTAAATCAAATTCGCGGACCAGTAAGAGAAACTGATATTCCTGTTGACTGATCTGCTCAGTAAGGGAGATGAGGTCTTCTTCAAGGGTATCGAGAGAGCGGGTTTTCAGGGTAGAGATATGCATTGATTTGGTCCTTTTGCTGCCTACGTGATCCACGAAATAATACTGTTTATATATACAGCATATTGTACTCTCATAGACCACCAAGTAAAGGGTAAATCATTGAAATATATAGGTTATAGGAGGATATGTAATCTTTGCAGATGTGATCCTCCTCCAGAAATAATCTGGCTATGCTTAGCGTAACAAGGCGTTCGACAGAATTAAGATTCCGGCGCACCGTGTTCTCGTAGCAACGCCACGGCCGCTTCACTATTCCGCCAGTTTGGCCCTTCTGCAAACGCGAGCGCAAAACCGAGAGGCGCGACCTCGCGCAATTCTCCCTCACAGTTTGATGCACCATCAGTCTCGAACTTAATCTTTGCACTGATACCCAGGTCTGCTCCCGCTTCCAACAGCATCTTAAGAAATGGCAGGTTGTATCCGTCCGGTGAGACAAATGACCACGATGCTACCGTGTGAAAAATTGGCGTCTGGCCGGCATCATTGTCAGCGCTCGCGTCAATGTCAGCACCGCGTGATAGCAACAAGCGGCCAATCTCTACCTCGTTGTAATCCGCAGCAACATGCAGCAGCGTAGGGCCTGGAGCATCGAAGGGCTGCCACAAATAATTAACCTGACTGAATCTCTGGTGCACCAGTTGCGGATTGGCATCCAGCTCTGATTCCACCAGATCGGCACGTCCGCGATGGATAGCCATAACTACATCGGGTTGATTGTGCTTGGCTCCCGCGTTAAGCAACAATTCAACGGCGGCATGCTTATGCGGCGACCGGGCGTAGGTCCCCATCGCCATCATCAGGGGCGTCGCTCCTCCCGGTGGTTGATGGTTTGGATCCGCTCCGTGTTTCAGCAACAATTCAACGGTTTGCGGACCCGCGTCGTTCAGACACTCAACCGCAGAAAGAAGCGGGCCACCGACATAAGCACCACTACCTGTCGTCGCATCTATATCTGCACCATGCTCAATTAGTAATTGAATCGCGTCGGTCTTGCCCATTGCGGCGGCTCGAACCAAAGCTGCTGGCACTCGGGCCAACGCCGGTTCGCGAGCCAACATGGCTTGCATCGTACTCAAAATCCCGTTGTTTGCGGCAGCCACAAATGCATCAACATCTGTATCCGGGCTGATAGACAGTTCGATAAAGGTTTTGAGCTTGACCCAGCTCTCGTATCCCCGCTCCCGCGCCAACACCAGTTGAGCATCGTTCAACTTGAACGCGTTAACATCGTTGAAATAAGGAGCTATCCGGTCAATTGATTCTGGATCGTTCTCGCCGACAGATTTGAGAAGTGATTTTGATTGTTTCTTGAGATTTTCCAGGTTCTCACCCGGATCAAAAGTTGTCATGACTGACCTCCTTTCATCGCGTCCAATATCCGCACCTTAGACTAGAAAAGAGGATAGTATCCTGCTTCCTTAAACACTCAGATGGGCATAGCCCTACCCGCGGATCAGATGCGCTCTGAAGCACATCCGATTACTTTAGCGCTATCTTGCATTAGCTGCAAAAGGGAATTTAACTGGCATACTATTGTCACAAAACGCTGCGGGCTTTCGAGGAAGAACATGAAAAAAGGAAAACTGATAAACCACCAAATCTCCGAACTAATCGGTAGTCTTGGGCATACCGACGAGATTGTCATCGCAGACGCAGGATTGCCCATTCCAGATGAGACCACGCGTATTGATCTGGCCCTTACCCGCGGAATACCTTCCTTTGAAGACACCTTGAATACAGTCATGGAGGAAATGTTCGTGGAAAAAGCATTCGTTTCAGAGGACATCTCTGAAAAAAGCCCCGAGGTCCTGGCTTTTATCAAGCAGACTCTGGGTGACGATGTGCCGATTGAAGCCGTCCCGCACACGCAGTTCAAAGAACGAACAAAAAGCTCCCGGGCGATTATTCGTACAGGTGAGTTCACCCCCTTTGCAAACGTGATCCTGGTGTCAGGTCCGTGGGGGTTTGAATTATGATCTCATCGGACCCTCTCGCACTTAACATCCATCTCATGCACCCTGGCGGGCCATCCGCACCCGGCGACCCGAATGCAGCGTTTTACCTCGATGGGGTCTACCACATGCACTACATCATCAAGCATCCGTGGCAGGAACGGTCTTCCTTCTCTTTTATTCATGTCTCCAGTCCCGACATGCTGCACTGGACCTGGCATGAAACCAAATTGCAGCCCTCGTTCACTGATCACGGTATGTTTAGTGGTACGGGATTTATCACTAAAGAGGGCCGTCCGGCGGCTATCTACCACGGTCAGGCTTCCGGTCGAAACCAGATTGCTGTTGCTAAAGACAACCAGCTATCCGCATGGGACAAGCCGTATCCAATCGAGATTCGATCGGCCGATGGTGAAGAAGTCGAGGTCAAACACTGGGACCCGGACTGTTTCCAGATCGGTGATACCTACTACGCCATCACCGGCGGACAGAATCCACCAGTCATCAAGTCCGATGACTTAAAAACCTGGACCTACGTTGGAGACTTCCTACAACACGACCTGCCAGAGGTGGCATTGGGTGAAGACATTTCCTGCGCCAACTTTTTTACACTGGGTGACAAGTGGATGATGCTCTGTATTAGCCATCCTCTGGGCTGTCGCTATTACCTTGGTGATTGGGATGAAGAAGCAGAACAGTTTGTCCCAGAGATTCACGGGCGCATGAGCTGGCGCAGGGAAGGACAATCCGTTGAAGAACCGTTGTATCGAGATTTCTTCGCCCCGGAAAGCGTCCTGACGCCAGACGGGCGCCGAGTGATGTGGGCCTGGTGCGCAACCCTCGACCCCGCCATCGACTTCAAATCAATCCAGTCTTTACCGCGAGAGTTGAGCCTGGCCGATGACGGCGCCCTTCGCATTCAACCGCTGCGCGAACTTGAGTCCCTACGCCAGGACGCGACGACTCAGACCGACATTACCGTCACACCACCACCTCGCATGAATGGCGGGCAGGCAACAACACATATCACTGATCTCCCGGAAACCTGTGAAATTCGTATTACTGTTGAGCGAGGTGAGGCTGAACGCAAACGTTTTGGTTTTCAGCTCTTCGCCGACAATAACAATCCAGGACTGCCGATTGTCATAATACCGGAGACAGGAACCCTCCGGCTGGGCAATACAGAAGCACCCTTTTCCGTTGATGATCTACCACAGGGTGAAGATGTTGATCTACGCATCTTTGTAGACAAGTATCTGGTTGAGGTATTCGTCAATGACCGCCAGGCAATGATTGCAGCGCATATGAACTGGCAGGATGCGAAAGGCCTTCTGGGTTATTCATTTGGCGCCTCAACGACCATCAAGGAGGTGACGACCTGGCCACTCGAAGCCACAAACCAGGGTTATCTTGAGGCCGAGAAAAACCCCATATGGGAACCGGACACAGAGTGATCCTACTGGAGTGTGAAGGCCATCCCGGCGTTCTGTTGTAAGCGGTCTATCAATTTCTGACCCATCGCGACTGATGGTGTCAGTACACCAGTCGGCGTATCCAGATCGTCTTTCGCCAGACACACGGCGCTCTCGGCAATCATTTTCGAGGTAGCACCATAACCGGGGTCCCGATCGCCGGTGACGATGGCCACCATATTGCGTTCGGAGTCATCGGGATGTGCGGCAAACAGTTTGATGTTAAAGAAGCCATTGCGAATGGCTTCCTCCGATGGGCCTTCTCCTGGTGATGGTGCCAACCGGACTAACAGTTTTCGGGTCCAGGTAAATGCAGTAAATGCGACAAGCAATCCGGTGGCCGCTGTTGTTAACCAGGCTTTAACGAATCCACCCGGCCCATCGCCAACCAGGACAGTCTCATCGTAACGAAAATTACTTCCCCAGGGATATCCCATGAGGCTGTGTGATCTGCGCACCACCCTGGTGTTCACACCCGCCATCACAAAGGGCGTCGTCCACTGCTGGAAGTCTTCATCGAATACCACACTGGTCTGATCCTTACCGTCTTCCCCGCGCGGCATGTTGAGTGGATTAAGCGCATAGGGATCAGACATCAGTGTAAGGATCGAAGGATCCACTTTTGCTTCCTCCATCATGTTCATCGCACTGTCGATCGTGCCGCCGCTGACACCCCCCGAAGTCTTCGCAACACGAAACTTCACCCTGGGTGAATACACGCCGTGTTTCTCAAGCATTGCTTGCTGAAGAAAGAACACACCGAGATCGGACGGGATGCAGTCGAAACCACAGGTATGAACGATACGCGCGCCGGATTTTTCGGCCTCAACATGGTGTTGATCGATCATCTTTCGCATCCAATGCACCTCGCCGGTCAGATCCACATAGTGAGTGCCCGTTTCCGCACACAGTTTAACCAGCAGACTGCCGTACTTGGCATAGGGGCCGACTGTTGTGCACACAACTTTGCTTTGCTCGACCAAACGTCGCAGTGAAGCCTCATCGTGGCTCTCGGCTATTACCATCGGGATGTCCACAGACCCGACAACTTCCTGCAAGACTTCCTTAAGTTTTTGTTCGCTACGACCAGCAACGGCCCAACGTACTTCGCCGGCAGAGCCATAGACCCGATGCATATACTCCACCACCAGGCGACCGGTAAAGCCTGAGGCACCCCAGACCACCACATCGTATGTTCGCTCACTCATGTTATTTCCTAATCAACTTAAGTCAGTCTGCTATAGCTGTACCACGTGCTCCCAATGTCGCACCAACGGTGCAAGATCATTCCAGAACGCGTCGGGTATTTCGATTTCCCCGGCTTTGGCGTTTGCAATCGCTTCATCCGGCGTTTTAGCACCGGGAATAGCGGTCGCGACCTGAGGGTGACGAGAACACCACTGCAATGAAACTGCTAGCAGGGGGATGTCGTACTGATTGCAGAGAGCTTCGATCTTTCCGACATGCGCAATGCACTCCGGGCTGAAATTACGCCTGGCGCCTTGCGGAATTTGCGATGGACCGGTGGCAAGAAGGCCAGTCTCGAGGGGCGTGGCACACACGATACCTACATTGTGTTTTTCAGCAGCAGGCAGAATGCGTTCCAATGCAGTCTGATTGAGCAGGCTCCAGGCGTCAGGTACCACCGCCACATCGAACTCCCCAGTCTCGATATAGGGGGCGTTCGTCTCCGGGTCGTTTGCCGCAGATCCTATGTAACGCACAATCCCTTCGTCCTGCAGCTTACGCAACGCTCCCACCGTGCCATCTTTACTCATGACATCTTTCATGGGCACGCCCATCGCATCATGGATGTAGATGATCTGAAATTGCTCGATACCCAGTCGTTCCTGACTGGTCTCGACGCTGCGCAGGATCCCGTCAAACGAATGGTCAGTTCCACCTTTGAAACGGCCCGCCTTTGTGGTCACGGTACATTTATCGCGCAGTTGCGAATATTGCTTAAATGCCTGTCCAATTGTTAATTCACTGTCACCGTATAGCGGCGCAGTGTCGACCAGGGTGCAACCTGCCTCGACCGCGGATTTAACGATCTCCGGTCCGACTTCAAGGCCTGCCATACCGACGAAACCGGCCCCAAGACCAACCGTCGAGACCTCGATCCCTGTTCTACCCAGCGTTTTTGATTTCATATCGTGCTCCCCCTAGCCCTTCTGTTGTTGTAAGTCGCGTTTATTGCATGTCATGTGTCGCATGTTATGTGGCGCATAGTGACCGAAAGCATAACGCTTGGGCAAGCAAGCAAATTATGACTGGCCGCAGAAACGCCGTACACTAAAGAACATGATACCCGAAGAAGAAGATCTGACTCGCTGGCTGGCCCAGGAGACACCTGAAGCGGTGATCGAACCTGATCTGCCAATCATCGACACCCACCATCACTTTTGGAAGAACCCATCGCGACGATGCACCTATGAGCTGCATGACCTGTGGGCGGATACCGACTCTGGTCACAACGTCGAAAAAACCGTGTTCATTGATAGCAGGTCCTGTTTCCGCGAAGAGGGTCCGGAGCACCTTAAGCCGATTGGTGAAACCGAATACGTCATTAAGGCCGCTGAAGAGAGCGCAAGAACGCCGGGTAAATCAACCATTGGTGCCATCGTCAGTCATGCTGACATGACACTGGGTGCCGGAATCGAGGAAGTATTCGAGGAGCATATTGAAGCGGGTAAAGGCCTGTTTCGCGGCATTCGAGCAGGCTTCCCTGAGGAACTCGACGCTGCATACCATGAATGTTTTGCCGTGATGGGAAAGCTGAACCTGTCTTTCGACAATTACTCTGCGGATTATGAACGGCTACCCGCCATGGCTGATCTGGCAGACCAGCACCCGGACGTGCGCATTATCATTTGCCATATGGGCGGCAAGATTGATGCTGACGCCAGCCCTGAAGCCTTTACAAACTGGCAGCGCTGTATCAATTCCATCGCACGATGTCCCAATGTGTATATGAAAGTTGGTGGCGCCCAGCAGCGTCTCGGTGACTGGGAACCAACCTTTCATATGAATCGCCGTGACAAACCAATTGGATCAGAGGAGCTCTGCGAGTTGCTCTACCCTTACTATAGCTACACCATAGAGGCCTTCGGTGCGGATCGTTGCACATTCGAAAGTAACTATCCCGTGGACAAAGAGTGCGTTTCTTATCGAACCCTATGGAATATGTTCAAACGCATTGCGAACCGAGCGGGCCTTAGCGAATCAGAGAAGACGGCAATATTCAGTGGTACTGCGGCACGTGTGTATCGAGTGGAATAAACCACTACCAAGCACGCCATCAGTCGATAATCGAGTCCCGAATCACCTCAGCAATTTTGCCTTGCAGATCCGAGGGTCTTTGCACCATGTACACGACCGTTAGTTCCTCTGAAGGCGTCGTCCAGGAAACGGTACCCGCCGCCCCGCCCCAGCTAAACGTCCCGTCGATATGCCCGCCTCTGGCTTTTTTCTGATCCAAAGTGATGCCGGTTGTATAGCCAGCGCCAAAACCGGGACCACCCTTGGCCGCTTTGGTCGCCAGATCCCCAACCTGGTTGCTTGTCATCATGGCAACGGTTTCAGGTTTGAGGATTTGCCGACCAAACAAGGTACCCTTGTTCACCAGCATCTGCTGAAAACGCAGATAGTCACGCGTTGTACTGAACAATCCCCCGGCACCAGACACAAAGGCGCTTGAATCTTTTGCCCCGAAGACCTTGCCGTCGCCTTTGGCTTTACTGTGAAATCGGGAAGGCATTCGATGTAATTCATCCTCGGGTACAGCGAAGTAAGTATCCTTCATATCCAGCGGGTCAAGGATACGCGACTGTATAAACTTGTTCACCAGCATGCCTGAGGCGATCTCGATCACCCGTCCAACCACCTTCAGTCCGTCACCAGGGCTGTATGCCCGGCGAGACCCCGGGTGAAAATCCAGAGGCCTGGCTGCCAACTTGGGTACCCAGGATGCAAGCGTATCTTCAGGTTTAGCGCTGTAGCCACCAATGGCCGTACCCAATCCTCCCCTGGTCCCCACACCCGCAGTGTGCGTCAGCAGATGGTGGATGGTTAGCGGCTGATTGGCTGGCTCGAGTCTGTATTCCGGGGACTTTTCCTTATTCTTGCCCTTACCTTTCGCTTTACCCTTGGCTTGCGCTTTTACTTTGCCCTTGGCCTTTAACCTGGACTTTTTCTTTGCACCGGTCGCTGATTTCACAGGAACAGCCACCTGAAGATTTTCGTACTCAGGAATGTATTTGGATATTGGGTCTTGTAGGCTGATCAGGCCCTCGTCAACCAGGATCAGCGCCGCAACACCAATCACCGGTTTGGTGGAAGACGCCATGATGAAAATTGCGTCTTCCGGCATGGGTTCCTGTGTCTCCTCTTCAAGAATCCCATGGGCTTCCAGATAGACAACCTTATTGCGCCGACTAATGCCGACAACAACGCCGGGCACACGTCCCTCATCTATGTATTGCTGGGCCAGTTCACCAATCTTTTCAAGCGCCTCGGAAGACATACCCACTTCTTCTGGCGTTGCGCGCGGAATTTCCTGAACTTCATACCGAGACTGCTGGGTGACTGTGCTACAGGATACGACGAGGAAACAGGCAACAATAATCGGTAACTTTGGCATTGCGTTCACTCCCATATAAAGCCCCGACTGTATCGCGATCTAACGTCAGTTTACAGCGGCATGTTGTTTGTTCATAATCGCGGCCACCCAAATTTAACCCAATAATATTTATCAAGCAGGTACACAATGGACATCAAAGGCAAGGTAGCAGTTATCACCGGAGGCGCTTCAGGCCTGGGAGAAGCAACCGCTCGACGCATCACTGATATGGGCGCCAAGGTAGCCATATTCGACATGAATGAAGACAAGGGCAACGCTCTTGCTGAAGAACTGGGTGCAAAATTCTATTCGGTCAACGTTACCAAAGAAGAGGATGTCCAGGCGGCGATCACTGACACCGTAGACACCTATGGCAACATCCACATTTGCTGTAACTATGCAGGTATTGGCAATGCCGTCCGTACCGTCGGCAAAGATGGCGCGCACCCACTGGATGCATTCAAGTTTGTCATTAACGTCAATCTGATCGGAACCTTTAATGTGCTCAGGCTTGCCGCTTTCGAGATGGCTAAAAACGAACCCTACAATAAGTACGGTAGTCGTGGCTGCATTATCAATACTGCATCGGTTGCGGCATACGAAGGTCAAATAGGCCAGGCTGCCTATAGTGCCTCCAAGGGTGGCGTAATTGGTATGACACTGCCTATCGCGCGGGATCTTTCCAGCATGGGAATCAGATGCAACACCATCGTTCCTGGTCTCATTAAAACGCCTCTGCTGCAAGGTGCGCCACAAAAGACGATCGATTTACTGGAAGCTCAGGTGCTTTTTCCGAAGCGTCTAGGAGAGGCCGACGAGATAGCACTCGTGGCTGTCATGCTGATGGAGAACGAATATATGAATGGCGAAAGTATTCGCATGGACGGCGGCATCAGGATGCAACCGCGTTAACGCTCCAGCGACGACTCTATCGTTTTCAGCACGCGATTAATCGCTTTTGGAATCACGGTGCCAGGACCAAATATGTTGCTGACACCGGCTTCTTCCAGAAACGCATAGTCCTGTTGGGGGATCACGCCGCCGACAATTACCGTAATGTCCTCGGCATCGGCCTTCCTTAACTCTTCCATCAACTTCGGGACCATGGTTTTGTGTCCTGCGGCCTGAGATGAAATGCCAATGGCATGCACGTTGTTCTCCAGCGCCTGCTGTACAACTTCCGACGGCATCGAAAACATTGGCGTCAGGTCAATTTCAAACCCGGCATCTGCAAATGCGCTGGCAATGACTTTGGCACCACGGTCATGTCCATCCTGACCCATCTTGCTAACCAGCATACGCGGCCGCGCGCCGTGTTCCTTTTCAAAGCTATCCACCTTGTTAGTCAGGGTCTGCCACTCATCCTGCTCACTGAAGAGCCCGCCATAGACACCTGATATGGTCTTGGCTTCGGCGTTGTAACGGGAGAACACCTCTTCCATGGCGTCGGATACTTCTCCGACGGTGGCTCGCGCGCGCATGGCGTCTATGCAGAGTGCCAGCAAGTTGCCCGTGCCTGACCCTGCCGTCTGGGTAATTGATGCAAGAATTCCTTCTACCTTGCTCTGATCGCGCTGTCCTTTGATCTCCTGGAGTCGGGACAGCTGTCTCGCCCTGACTGCCGAGTTATCGATTTCGAGCACGTCGATTTCATCATCAGTGTCAGTTTCATACTTGTTAACACCAACAATCACATCGATACCCTGATCAATCAGTGCCTGCTTTTTCGCCGCTGCTTCTTCAATCCTGAGTTTGGGCATACCGGTTTCAATCGCTTTCGCCATCCCGCCCACTGATTCAATTTCCTCGATGAGTTCCCATGCGCGATCCGCAATCTGCTGGGTCAGGGACTCCATCATGTAGGAACCACCCCATGGATCGATGACATCGGTCATTCCCGTTTCTTCCTGCAGAATCAACTGGGTATTACGGGCAAGTCGCGCGGCCGACTCCGACGGTAAGGCGATGGCTTCATCCAATGCATTGGTGTGCAATGACTGGGTTCCACCAAATACGGCTGCCATGGCCTCGACAGTGGTTCGGACCACATTGTTATATGGATCCTGCTCCGTTAACGACCAGCCAGAGGTTTGGCAGTGTGTACGCAGCATCTTGCTGCGGGGATTCTCCGGCGAGAACTCATCGACAATGCGAGACCAGAGCAATCGACCGGCACGCATCTTGGCAATCTCCATATAGAAATTCATGCCGATGCCCCAGAAGAACGACAAACGAGGTGCAAAGTCGTCAATCTTAAGCCCCGCGCCAATCGCGGTACGAATGTATTCCTTACCGTCAGCCAGCGTATAGGCAAGCTCCAATGCCGCATCCGCCCCTGCTTCCTGCATGTGATAGCCAGAAATTGAAATCGTGTTGAATTTAGGCATGTGCTCCGTGCAGTAGGAGATGATGTCCCGCACGATGCGCATGGAGGGCTCTGGAGGATAAATATAAGTATTGCGCACCAGGAACTCCTTCAGAATATCGTTCTGAATCGTTCCGGCAAGATCAGCCTGGGCGACGCCCTGCTCTTCCGCGGCAACAATATAGCCCGCGAGGATGGGCAACACTGCCCCATTCATCGTCATCGAAACCGAGATCTTGTCCAGGGGAATACCGTCGAACAGAATCTTCATATCCTCTATCGAGTCAACCGCAACCCCTGCTTTACCCACATCATGGGTGACCCGCTCGTGGTCCGAGTCATAGCCCCGGTGCGTGGCAAGATCAAAGGCGACAGAGATTCCGTTACCACCTTCCTTAAGGAGCTGAAGATAGAACGCATTGGACTCTTCTGCCGTTGAGAACCCCGCATACTGGCGAATCGTCCAGGGTCGTCCGGCGTACATGGTCGCCTGCGGCCCACGTACATAAGGTTCAAGGCCGGGCATTGTATTGGCGTACGGTAGCCCGGAAATATCTTCAGAGGTATATAACGCCTTGAGTATAAGACCTTCAGCCGTCTCGGTATCGAGACTGCTTATCGGCTTACCTTTTAGCTGTTTCTCCGCAGCCGCCTGCCACTGGTCAACGCTGTGGGTTGGAACCTCATATTTATTCTTCTTATCAACCATGGGTGTGCTCATTCAATTCTATAAGGACGCCGTCACAGGATTTGGGATGAATAAAGATCACCCTCGCATTGTGCGCGCCAATCGTTGGCTCATCCGATAGGAACTGATAACCCTTTTCCCTAAGGCGCGCCACGTCAGCATCAAGATCATCGCTCTCAAAACAAATATGATGGATTCCAGGACCGCGCTTCTCCAGAAAATTCACTAGCGGACCTTCACCGTTAAGCGGATGCACCAGCTCAATACTGGTTCCTTTTACTGGAAAGAACGCAGTCGTGGTTTTTGCCTCGACGGCATCTTCGCTGCCCTCGTAGTTAAGACCAAAATCTTCAAGAAATCGCGCGATGGATTTCTGCAGATCCGGTACCGCGATCGCGATGTGGTCGAGTGAAACGATCATGTGTTTGCCCCCTAACTATAACCCGCAAATTCAATAAAGGCTGACGTCGCCTCTTTAACCCGGGCAGCAATATCAGCGTCTGTCTGCACCACAATTTCTTCGTCCGGGGTCACTTTGAGCACCGATTCACCGCGCTTAACTATCGTCGCGTCGGTACTAATTAACACTTCATCTACGGTGCCTGAAAACGGCGCATAAACCTTGTTGAACATTTTCATCACTTCAATGATGAACAGAGGATCCCCTTCTTCAAAGTGGTCCCCCTCTTTTACAAACGTTTCACGATCAGGTGCTTCACGACCGTAATACATGCCTCCTGAGGGCGCTGTTACTGCATCTGCAGATACCGCCGGTGGTGGCGATAGTTCCTTGACGCTATCTGCCGCATTAAACAAACGTTGGGGAATGCTAATGCTTAGGTCTGGCAACACTTTTAAATCAAAGAAGCCGGTCTTCATTCCTATATAAGGCAGGATCGATAGTATATCCAGACCCAGCTGGAATCCGCGGTGAGCGGATTTCACCGCGTCAGCCTGATCACCAAACTGTTTCGCCGTGCCACTCAGACAGTCATCTATCTCCCGCCAGTCATCAGTACCGAGCTTCTGTTCCACAACTTCATAGAAGCTGACCGAGTCAGCTAACAGGCTCTGATCATGATCCCAGATGGCGTATAACGCAGGCAGCCCGTTCTCAGCCTCCATATTGAGGTAGTGGTAGAGATCCCTCAGGACCATGACGGGATTCGACAGCCAGGTAACCCCAGCGTCGGTAAGCTCAAAGCGTTGGCGATTAAGCGAGAGCCATCCAGCCAGAAAGTGGGGTTCTGAAAAGAGTTGATTCAGCGCCCTGGCCAACAGACTCGCCTTGCGATTCATGATCTCGCTGATCTGGGCAGCGTGTGTTTTGTCCTGCGCAATTTCGCTGCGTTCAATGGCGCTATATGCCTGGACGATATCCAGATCGTTGGCCAGTCTTTTTAACTCACCAACCACTGAAAGATAAGGCATCACGAAGTTAGTCGCCGGTCTTGCCTGGGCGTTCTGACCTATAAGCCAGCTAAGAAGTCCGTATTGAAACTCGAGGTTGGTACTAAGGTTCTCACCTGAGATTCGCATACGACGGAGAATCTCTGCCATACGGGACAACACCTTGTCTCTGTCTTCATCAACAGTGAGCAGCAGTGCGATATTGGAATCATAAGCACCAGCCAGGTGGTATTTCATGAACACATCGGTATCAGGGTTATGCAAACAGATTCCCTGATCGTCACGAATCTCACCAGTGAGCGTCTCGGACCAGGCCGTGATCACACCACCAGCATGGGGTTTAAGTGCTTGATCAGTCGCATTAAGTCGCACTTCTACCGACGAGGATTCGCGTCTTTCTCGCGCCGGTTCTGGCAATCGAGGTCCATGGGCAGCGAGCAGCACCATCAACTCCACAATCGAATTAACCACGAACGAGTCTGCCGCGTCATCCGGGTTACTAAAGCGCAGCGCATAGCAGAGTTCAGTGACTCTGTGTTCCACCTGGACCCGGGTATTCATCTCCATGAAGTAGTGATGATCATCCTCGATGATGCACTCGAAGGTAGAAACAGAATCGAGCCCTACTGCCGCACCAAAACGCGCCGCTTCTTCTTCCATGCGCTTTAGAATCTTAAGGTCTGTTTCAAGCGACGCGAGCGAGTCTCCCTTTGCAGCAGCTATCGCTTCGCTCAGTTCTTCCTGCGTTGTTGAAACCTCGAGCAACTTTTGCTCGTTCATCTGCAGGCTGCAGTCACGCCCCCCCATGGTGATACACCAATCACCGTTCCCAACGACCTGTATCTCCTGATGGCGTACTGTTTCAATGTTCACTTCCGCAAGAACATTCTTGTTATCACCCACACCAGTCGCTTTTACTTCCGCCAGCACCTCGCGATAAAGAGGTTCCACTGCGGCGACCGCCTTCTTGAGTTGGTCCGCCTTTTTTCCGTCGAAGTGCACCGGAGCGTCGAGTATTCTTTGCCCTTTACCGCCGCCGCCACCAACAGCCTTCAATCGAATCCGGTGCTCGGGATCATTTTTGAACAGCGTTTCAATCTCTTTGGTTAACGTCGCAGCGACCTGATCAATCGTAATGAGATCAATGCCCCTCGCGTAGGATGCGCTCAGTACTTGTTCTGCCTGCTGTTCGAGTGATAACCCATCAAGTTCGTCGACCTGCAAATCGTTGTTGGCTGCCAGCTTGATCAGTTTTTTCTCGTCAGGACAGATTCCCAGTAGCGTCAGAACGGTTGCGTTATCCACACCCGGCGTTACAGACACATCAACCGCAAGGGCGGTGCGCTTGGCAAGGTCCTTTCGCCCCGCTTCCCTGATCGTTCGTGATTGAGGCCCTAAAAAATTCAGTCCGGCCTGTTCGAGGGACTTAACAAGGTCCTCTTCTTCGGCCATGAAGCCGTACCCGGCAAAAACGCAGTCATATCCATTGCCTTTGGCAATCTGAATAATCTGATCGATTCGTTCCTGACGTTCTTCTTTGGTTGCGCCGGAGTAATCTCTAACGCGATGCACCCGGGATGGATGAATCTGCTTGCGTAGTTCCGGCGAGAGTGCGTTGGCATAAGTGATGGAATCCTTCTCGGACAACAGCATGCCGTAATCCGTAATACCCATCTCTTCAAAAACATTCATTGCTTCGATACGAATGGGTCCCCTGCAAATAATCAGAGGCTTCATATCAGAGCAGCCAAATGAAGCTACCCAGGCCGAGTCACTTCCACCTCGCCGACGGTTTTCGTGGATATATGGATTACGCAGATATGACATCGGACTAGTGAAACTCTCGCTGGACAGACATCAATGGACCCGGCTCATAGTGCGTCAGGTGAAATAACATATGCTCTGCCAATACCTGACGCAGGTCCGAAGGCATAACGATCTGAGAAACCGACCCCAGGCTTAACGCCTCCTTCGGGTTCATCAGTTCTTCTTCATATCGTTTCGCCAATAACGCTTCCTCGTTGCGTAGCCACTCAGCAGCCTTCGCCCTGGCATTGGTATCAAGATTTTCTGTTTCTCCTGCTTTTATGGCAGCCGCTCTTTCTTGCTCAACGCGATCTGCAAGGGCGCCACGCAACGCGCGCAATTCATCTTTATAGACAAATTCCATACCTGGAGGCCCCATGACCGCGACTCGCGTTGTCGGCAACGCAACGACCAGATCAGCGCCGGTGGGATAGTTGTTGTAGGAAGCATAGGCGCCGCCGATAGCGTTACGAATCAATACCAGGAATCTCGGCGTCCTGAGATCAATGATGGCGTCCAGCATTGCCCGTCCCGCCTGTACTATTCCTCCACTCTCCTGCTCTTTACCCGGTAGAAAGCCCGTCGTGTCCTCCATAAAGATCACCGGGATGTTGTACAGATTACAAAAGCGAATAAAGCGGGCGTTTTTGTACGCGGCGTCGATGTCTATCTGGCCAGAGCCCACCGCCGAGTTGTTGGCGACAAACCCAACGACATTACCCGCCAGCCTGCCAAAACAAGTAATGGTATTTCTTGCACGATCCGGCTGTATCTCAAAGTAATCACCATGATCACAGATCTGCTGGATGACAATGCTAACGTCAAAAGGCGTGTTAAATCCTGTCGGCGAGTTAAACGCCTTTTTAAATAACAGGTCTATGTCCCAGGTCTTCCGGTCAACGGGGTCGGAAGTCGTCTGGTACGGCGCAAATTCAGAGTTATTGCTGGGCAGGTACCTTAATAACTCTTTAACCTTATGCAGCGCAGCGACCTCATCCTTAACCGTGATGTCGGTAACGCCTGTCTGGCTATGAACCTTTGGGCCACCCAGATCATCGGCCTCAATGTCTTCTCCAAGAACAGACTTAACGACGGCGGGCCCGGTCAGGCCAAAGAAGGTCTCGTCCGGCTGGATCAGGAAACTACCCTGTCTTGGCAGATAGGATCCACCACCTGCGTTAAACCCGAACATGCACATGATGGACGGCACGACACCACTGATTTTTCGAAGCGCGGTAAATGCTTCCGCATATCCGTCAAGACCACCCACACCGGCCGGGACAAACGCTCCAGAAGAGTCATTCATTCCAACCAGAGGGATTTTTCTCCTCCCGGCAAGTTCATAAAGGCGCGCCAGCTTTTTACCGTTGGTCGCATCCATGGAGCCGGCACGAATCGTGAAATCATGGCCGTACACAGCGACATCTCTACCTTCGATATCAATAATCGCCGTCACCAATGAGGCACCGTCAAGATTGGGACCCCAGTTTTGAAATAACACCTTGGGTGGTTTATCAGTAAGAACGGCAATACGCTCCCACACCGTCATACGATTCTTCAGGTGTTGGCGCTGAATATTTCTAAGGCCTGCCGAGACGAACGGTTTGTTAACGATCTCTCGCGCTTCTTTAATCGTCCGCTCATACTCCCCCGGTTCAGAGAAGACCTGATCCGGTACGGAAGCCTCTACCTCCTTTTCGTTGGCAAAGGGATTGGACGTCGACGGTGCGGATTTCTTAGCCATGGAATTACACTATGCGAGTAAACTCTGCTGGACACCGCCACGCTGAGTAAGCGAATCCTCGACCGTAAGTGCCGCCATATTGAATATCCCTCGGGCAGACACGGACGGAATCAGTATGTGCGCAGCCTTGTCCAACCCATTCAGGTAGGGTCCTATCATATTAGCGTTGGTTATCGAGCGTGATAATCCAAGTGCGATACTCGCCGCATCCATGTTCGGCATAATAAGTAAATTCGCTCGTCCGGTCAGATGATTGTTCTGATAGATTGATGATCGTAGCTGCTCATTAAAAGCCGAGATGGCATGCATTTCGCCGTCAATTTCAAGATCAGGATTAAAACCGCGTAGCCTATCGGCGGCGACCTTCATTTTATGCGCACCCTCATCATCATAGGTACCAAAGTTGGAATGTGACAGCAGTGCCACCTTGGGCTCCAGACCAAATTTCCTGATGAAATCCAGGCAATCCTGAGTGGCCACTACCAGTTGGTCTTCGCTGGGGTTCACGTTAACAAACGGGTCAGCGATAAAGAGTGGTCCGTCCTGCAGCAGTACTGCACACACCGATGAGGTCATTGGCCTCGGCTTATTAGAGAGTACCGTCGTGATATCTCTCAAGTGATGGTCAAAGCGGCCTACCTTGCCGCAAATAACGCCGTTAACTTCTCCTAATGCTGTCATTACCGCCGCCAGCACGGTTGAGTTGCTGCGCAATGTGCTCTGGGCCGCTTCCACGGATACACCGCTTCGCCCAACCTTGTCATGGTAATAGCGCCAATATTCTTCATGGTTATCGCAATCCAGTGGATCGACAACCTCGATATCCTTCCCAACCTCAATTCTTAAACTAAGCTCATCCAGCTTTTGCTCAATGACATTTGGCCGACCAATGACATATGGCTTCGCGATACCCTCGTCCACCACCGATTGTAATGCGAGTAAAACATCCTCGTTCTCCCCTTCCGCAAAAGCGATTTTTGCGTCAGGTACCGTCAATGCCTTCTCGATCACAGGTTGCATGAATATACGACTGCTACTGACGTATGAATGCAGCTTTCTGCGGTAGGCCTCCAGATCTTCAATTGGTCTTGTGGCAACACCACTTTCCATCGCCGCTTTTACAACAGCGACGGGGACCTCTTCGATCAATCTGGGATCAAAGGGTTTAGGAATCAGGTAGTCACGGCCAAACTTTAATGTCTGCCCTGCATAGGCCTTGGTTACTTCTTCCGTCGGCTCTTTAGTGGCAAGTTCCGCAATCGCTTTCACACAGGCCTGCTTCATTTCATCGTTGATTCGAGTCGCTCCACAATCCAGTGCACCACGAAAAATAAATGGGAAACACAGTACGTTATTTACCTGGTTGGGATAGTCAGAACGTCCCGTTGCCAGGATTGCATCAGGACGCGCTTCCTGTGCAAGTTCCGGCATTATCTCCGGGACAGGATTCGACATTGCCAGCACCAGGGGATCTTTAGCCATTGTCTTAACCGCCTCGGCGCTCAGTACACCGGGACCGGAAAGGCCCATAAAGATATCCGAATCCATCATTGCATCATCCAAAGTTCGGGCATTGGTCTGAACGACATATTTCTCCTTCCACTCGTTCATCCCTTCTTTCCGACCTTCATAAATCACGCCTTTACTGTCACACAGTATTACGTTGTCTTTACTTAGACCCATGCTGACTAACAGATCAACGCAGGCGATACTCGCCGCACCCGCACCAGAAACAACAAGCTTTACGTCTTCCAGAGATTTATCAACAATTTTCAAACCGTTGTAGACAGCCGCTGCTGACACGATTGCGGTACCGTGTTGATCATCGTGAAATACCGGAATATTCATACGTTCGCGAAGCCGCTGTTCTACGATAAAACACTCAGGTGCTTTTATGTCTTCGAGATTAATTCCACCAAAGGTAGGCTCCAGCGAAGCAATAATATCGATCAGCTTATCTGTATCAGTCTCGTCGATTTCGATATCGAATACGTCGATGTTGGCAAACTTCTTAAACAGGACCGCCTTTCCTTCCATTACCGGTTTCCCTGCCAGCGGACCAATTGCCCCCAGACCTAGTACCGCCGTACCATTTGAAACCACACCTACGAGGTTGCCACGCGCCGTATAATCAGCCGCCGTGCTGTTGTCCTTTTCAATCGCCGTACACGCAAATGCCACACCCGGTGAGTACGCCAGTGCCAGATCCTTCTGATTGGAGAGCGCTTTAGTTGGTTGGATAGCGAGCTTGCCGGGAGTCGGTTCCCGGTGATAGATCAGCGCTTCCTGCTCCATTGAATCGGCCATACTGGTTCCTTACGGTACTTAATTTTGAGTACTTGTGTTGAATACTTAGGTTGAATAAAGGAGACGCACATTATGGGTGCTGGCCCGAAAAGTAAAGGGCTTACGCGCATATCTTTACTGCAGGAACAGCACGGCGAGCTCCAATTCCACAGCACTTACTTTTAAATTAGTTAATATAACCATTATTAGGTTTACGGCTAATCGTATTTCTAATCAATTACCCATTGGTTATCTATATATCAATAGGTTACCTATTGATATATAGATGGCATGATTCGTGTATGGTAATAAAGTGATCACTAACATACATCCGGTCGTATCGATCGTAATAAACAGGAAAACACGATGAACAAAGATTATTTCGATGAAATTAGCGACAGACAGCTTGGATTGGACAAACTCAACGCCAAATTAGGTGGCGTCTGTGCCGGTGTTGCTCACCACCTTGAGGTACCACGAGCCTTTGTACGAGGCGCGGCAATCATTGCTTTATTGATCGCACCTCAGGCCACCCTGCTCGCCTATGGTCTGGGTTATCTGATCCTTGAGGATCAGCCCAGCACAATATTTGAAGACCATTCCGCTAGTGAGGATATCAACGCCCTATAGAAATCGTATAAAATTCGTTCTTTGTCCGGTCATTAATAATCGACACCTCGATTTTCCTGGAGCACATGAATGAATAGCTACGAACAGCAAACCACGGCGGATATTCAGAAATATTACGGTGAGGTACTGCAGTCCAACGACGATTTAAAAACCAGCGCGTGTTGCTCGGTAGAGACAATGCCGAAATACATTCGTGATATCGCCAGCCAGGTGCATCCAGAGGTAACAGCACGTTTCTACGGCTGTGGATCACCTATTCCAAATGCAGTTGAAGGGAAAACCATTCTGGATTTGGGCTGTGGCACTGGTCGCGATGCCTTTATCTTCGCGAAGCTAGTTGGTGAAGAAGGCCAGGTGATTGGCGTTGACATGACCCCAGAACAACTGGAGGTCGCCAACGAACATGCCGACCACCATCGTGAACAATTCGGTTACGCAAAAACCAACACCGCATTCCATCAGGGATACATCGAGGATTTGCAAAGCCTGGGTATCGAAGACAACAGTATCGACATCGTAACCTCCAACTGTGTGCTCAATCTGTCTGCGGATAAAAGAAGGGTGTTTAGTGAAATATTTCGAGTCCTGAAGCCGGGTGGTGAACTCTATTTTTCAGATGTTTTCGCTTCACGACGCATCCCTGAGGAACTGCAGAATGACCCGGTGCTACGCGGCGAATGCCTGGGTGGCGCGCTCTACGTTGAAGATTTTCGTCGCCTGATGGTAGACCTCGGCTGCAATGATCACCGAGTCGTCAGCAATGCGCGCATCGATATCGATGATCCCGAAATAGAAGAGAAGCTGGGCGATGTTGAGTTCTACTCCACGACTATTCGTGCGTTCAATATCGACGTTGAAGATCGCTGCGAAGACTATGGCCAGGTTGCCTGGTATCGAGGCGGTATCGTTGAGTCACCTCGAGAGTTTGTTCTCGATGACCATCACGTTTTCGAAAAGGATCGCCCAATGCTAGTTTGCAGCAACACGGCGAGGATGCTCGCACAGTCTCGATTCGGTGAGTTCTTTGAAATCCAGGGCGATGAAAGCAAACACTTCGGTCTATTCGACTGCAGCTCGCCTGCCGTGACCGAGAGTGATGCGTCCGCCTGGGCATGCTGCTAAGCACGCCCTGCCAATCAAAAGTAACAGGCCCACAAAACCATGAGCGGTGACAAGCCGAAAGATCGGATTGGCATCGATTTGGGCGGCACCAAAATCGAAGCCATCGTCATGGATACGCAGGGGCAGATTACACAGACTGAACGTCTGCCCACACCAAAAGACAGCTACGATGAAACCCTGGAAACCATTACCAGCATCATAGGCAAGCTCGATGTACCCGACGACCTTCCCATCGGTATCGGAACTCCGGGCGCCGTCTCCCTGCTTACCGGTTTGATGAAAAACTGTAACAGCACATTTCTGAACGGCATGCCGCTAAGAGAAGACCTGGCGCAAAAACTGGGACGAGACGTCAGAATTGCAAACGATGCAGACTGCTTTACGCTGTCAGAGGCAAGTGATGGTGCGGCCAGGAATGGCGCGTCTGTATTCGGCGTTATCCTGGGCACCGGGGTTGGTGGTGGTGTCTGTATAGATCAAAAGCTGGTGTCTGGTATCAGCGCCATTTGCGGCGAGTGGGGCCACAACACACTGGCCCTCAACGCCTATCAGGGTGAACACGAGCCCAAACCGGGACGAGAGTGCTACTGCGGCCGGATCGACTGCGTGGAAACCTGGCTGGCGGGGCCGGCCTTGCAAAGAAGCTATCGGGACGAAACCGGTGCTGACCTTTCAGCTCAGGAAATAGTCAGCAAAGCGATATCAGGCGAACCCGCGGCCCAGAAAATACTGGACCAGTACCACAACCTCCTCGCACTGGGTCTTTCGGTTGTGATCAACATTCTTGACCCACACACCATCGTGCTGGGTGGCGGTATGTCGAATACCAAATCTATTTACTCTGAAGTGGGAAACTACCTGGACCGCTATGTCTTTTCAGACCAGGTTAACAATAAGATTGTCCCTGCCGTGCACGGTGACTCCAGTGGCGTCCGCGGTGCTGCCTGGCTATGGTGACCAGAAATTAATCATCCAGGCTCTAACCACATCTGCATCGACCGGCGTGGATAAGGAATCGACACCTTCCGTATAGGTCTCCTCGCCCAGAATCTCTCGACGATATCCCATCATATCCAGTGAGTATCCCTTGCTAAACTCCGGGTGGCCCTGCATACCCATTATGTGTTCGCCAAGCGTGAACATCGATACGGGGCAGAAATCACTCGAGGCAATCACTTCTGCACCTCGCGGCGGCGCTATCACCTGATCCTTGTGACTTACGACTAGTCTTACACTTTCTTTATAAGGCGACATAAAGGGCGCCGCACCAACGATACGACTCTGGTGAACACCGACCCCCCATCCGACTGGTGCCGCCTGGGTCTGGCCACCGAGGAAGTGTGCGAGCAACTGATGACCAAAACACACACCAATCGTGGGTTTCTCCCGTTCATTCAGTATTACCACGAATTCTCCCAGCCGCTGAATCCAGGAATCTTGGTCGTATACGCTCTGTTTGCTACCGGTAATAAGATAGCCGTCACATTCATCAACATCGACGGGATAGGTCATTGCCTCGACGTTGTAATAGCGAAACTGCAGGTCTTCTCCAGTCGCGCTCAATAAATCAACGAACATGCCAGGATAGTCGCCATGGTTCTCCTGCAACTGAGGAAGCACAGAGTCTGCCTGTAGAATACCGATGATCATGGATGAACCGGGCTAGATGATTTCAAAGTATCTCGACAACTGCCAATCGTTCACATGGCGCTCGTACTCACGCACCTCCCAGTCGCGGCTGGCCACATAGTGTTCAACAAAGTCATCACCAAAGATCTCTTTGGCTTCAGCGCTCGCTGCCAGGTTGGCATTGGCATCACGCAGATTGCCGGGTAGCTGCAACTTTTTCGGCAATCGATTCTGCTGATCATATGCGTTGCCCGTTATAGGGTCTGTGGGTTCAATGCGATCTCGAATACCAAGCAGGCCCGCACCAAGATTTGCGGCGGCGACCAGATACGGATTCGCATCAGCAGAACCCACACGAAACTCCACTCGCTGCGACTTCGCATTGCCATGTATTACTCTGAGGGCCGTCGTCCGATTATCCAGTCCCCAGGTCGATGCAGTCGGTGCCCAGGCATCTTTGACCAGCCTCGTGTAGCTGTTGATGGTTGGCGACGTCAGCGCCAGGAAGGGCTTCAAGTACTTCTGCAATCCACCCAGATAGAAACGCATGGTATCGCTGACACCATTTTCCTTTGTGTGGTCGTAGAACACGCTACTGCCTCTTAGGTCAGTCAGAGACTGGTGGCAATGACCACTTTGACCGGGATAATCCATGGACCACTTCGCCATAAACGTGGCCATCAGGTCGCGGCGCTGAAAGAAACCCTTACTGAAGGTCTTAAACAGCGCTGCCTTGTCCGCCGCTGCAAGCGACTCGTCGACAGTAATCGCAGCCTCCCATACCCCGGGACCTGTCTCACAGTGCAAGCCTTCAAGGGGGAAGTCGTGATCGTTGCAGTAATCCATTAACTCATTGAAGAGATCACTCTGGGACATGGTTCGCAGCAGCGAATAGCCAAAGTTACCTGGTGATAGTGGCGTCAGGTTCTTGTAGTTTTTGTCTCGAATACTCTGGGGCGTTTCATTGAAGATAAAGAACTCATACTCGAAGGACATTTTGGCGACAAAACCCATTTCCGTCGCCATCGCGACTACTTGTTTCAATCTGCTACGGGGACAAACCGGATGTGGCGACTCGCGGTCGGGCCCGACAAATTCACCAATAAAGTACGGAACACCTCCTTCATCAGCAAGCCTTCTTTCTGTCGTTAGATCAAGACGATAGAGCGCATCGGGGAATGCGGTATGCCATCCGGTAAAAGACGCGTTGTCATACAACTGATCGTCTACGTCCCATCCCATCACACAATCACAGAATCCGGAAGTCGAGCCTGCAATCGACTCGAATTTATCGAGACTGATGTACTTACCGCGAATTACGCCATCAACGTCAGTCACACCAAGCTTGATCCGAGAAATACCCTCTTCTCGATACTGCGCAATCAGTTGGTCTGCTGTCTTCATGAGCTTTCCTATGTGAACAGAAGCTACCTGGGAACTCTAATACGCTCCACTAGATCCTGAACATGCTGAGGTGGCGGCGGCGTAATTCGCATCACGAATAACGATACGGCAAAGTTAATCAACATGCCGAGTGTACCAATGCCCTCAGGTGATATTCCAAACAACCAATGCGTGGCATTGTTAGTTTCAGGACTTATGAACTTGAAGTAAACGATATAGCTGAAGGTGAAGGTTAAGCCAGTCACCATACCGGCGATCGCTGCTTCCCTATTCATCCGCTTCACGAATATGCCCAGCAATATCACTGGAAAGAAACTCGCCGCCGCCAATCCAAAGGCAAAGGCAACCACCTGCGCCACAAAGCCCGGCGGGTATATTCCGAGCAAACCTGCAATTGATACCGCGAGCGCTGCTGCAACCCTGGCGAACAACAATTCCTGTCGTTCACTGATGTTCGGCATCAAACACTTTTTCATCAAGTCATGGGAAATACTCGTGGACATTACCAGCAACAAGCCAGCCGCTGTCGACAACGCCGCCGCCAGACCACCAGCGGCAACCAGTGCAATCACCCAATTCGGAAGCCCTGCAATCTCCGGGTGCGCAAGGACGATAATGTCCCGATCTATATACAGTTCGTTTTCGCTATCACTCGGTGCATTGGACAAACTCCGCTGCCCACTCGCCTCGCGACCATCCTCAAAAGCAGGTTTAACCGGGTTAAGCGCATTGCCTCCTCGATACTGGACCTTGCCGTCAGCATTCTTGTCGATCCAGGCGATGAGGCCCGAGTCTTCCCATTTGGTAAACCACTCCGGCGCGACACTGTATTGCATGCCATCAACATTATTGATGATGTTAATTCGAGCAAACGCAGCAACCGCAGGCGCTGTTGTGTAAAGCAATGCAATAAACACCAGCGCGTATCCAGCGGAAATTCGTGCGTCACGAACCTTCGGCACGGTAAAAAATCGCACGATGACGTGGGGCAATCCTGCTGTTCCTGCCATCAGGGCAGCAGTGATGAAAAACATATCGACGGTGGACTTATTGCCCTCGGTAAATGCTGTCATACCAAGCTCGGCCGTAAGGCCATCCAGCTTATCGAGCAGGTAGGTTCCTGATTCGCCGACCATCTCACTGCCAAAACCCAACATAGGAAGTGGATTGCCGGTGAGCATCAGCGAAATGAAGATGGCGGGCACCAGATAGGCAAAGATCAACACGCAATACTGTGCAACCTGGGTATAGGTAATGCCTTTCATTCCGCCAAGTACCGCATAGAAAAATACAATTGCCATGCCGATTACGACCCCAAGGTTGATATCAACTTCAAGAAACCTTGAGAAGACAATACCGACACCACGCATCTGACCCGCGACATAGGTAAACGAAATAAAAATCACACACACGACTGCTACCAGTCGTGCCGCCTGAGAGTAATAACGATCGCCGACAAAATCTGGGACCGTGTACTTTGCAAATTTTCGCAAATAAGGTGCCAGAAGCAGTGCCAATAGCACGTAGCCTCCGGTCCAACCCATCAGGTAGCGCGCGCCATCAGCACCCTCAAATGCAATGATCCCAGCCATAGAAAGAAAAGATGCCGCAGACATCCAATCGGCCGCAGTCGCCGCACCATTGGCCAGCGGGTGAACGTGACCACCTGCCACATAGAACTCGTTGGTCGTTCCGGAACGGCTCCAAATTGCGATGCCTATGTACAACGCGAAGGACAGGCCGATAAAAATGTAAGTCAGTAACTGTGCACTCATGTGTCGTCGTCCTCATGCACACCGTACTGCTTATCGAGCCGATTCATTCTCCACACATAGATGAAGATCAGGATGACAAATACGTAGATCGACCCCTGTTGAGAGAACCAGAATCCCAACTTGTAACCGAAGAATCGAAACTGGTTTAAGTAATCAACCGCCAGAATCCCGCACACGAAGGAAACGAAGAACCAGACAGAGAGAAGAGTCAGCATCAACGCCAGGTTCGCCTTCCAGTAGGCTTGCTTGTCGTTATCCATTATTGAGCCCATGCAAAAGCAAGCATGCATTATGCATTTATGGACCGGGGATGACTACGAGTTACGTTTGCTTGTTCGCAGTGACGCTGACGTCCCTGATGGGCATTTCAACGAGATTCTTAGGAAGTGATTTGCTCACCTTGGCGCCAAGTTCACGCATGCCCTCAGCCCGCCTAACGAGACTACCTTTCCCGGAAACGAGCTTGTTATGCGCATCATCGTAGGCGGACTGTACCGAATTAATTCGGTTCCCAATGGTTTCCAGATCACCAACAAAGTTCACAAACTTGTCGTACAGTGCGCCTGCCTTGCTTGCGATTTCCTGCGCGTTGCGATTCTGATGCTCATAGCGCCAGATATTCTGAATAGTTCGCAAAGTCGCGAGCAGCGTTGATGGACTGACAATCACAATGTTCTGTTCGAAACCGTCGGAAAATATTTCACCGTCATGTTGCACTGCCAGCGAAAACGCTGCTTCCACAGGAACAAATAACAGGACGAAATCCAGGGTATAGACCCCGTCGAGCTGCTGGTAATCCTTGTCACCCAGGTTTTTCACATGCCTGCGCAACGACTGAACATGTTGCTTGACCGCATCCTGTTGGGTCGCTTCATCGTCTGAGGACGAATATCGCTCATAAGCGGTAAGCGATACTTTTGCATCAATGACTATGTCTTTTCCTTCGGGAAGATGAACGACCACATCAGGTTGTTTTCTGCGTCCATCGTCATCACGCATCGCAACCTGGACTTCATACTCGCTACCTTTCTGCAGACCCGATCTCTCCAATACTCGCTCGAGAATAACCTCGCCCCATGAGCCCTGGGTCTTGTTCTCTCCTTTAAGCGCATTGGTAAGGTTAATTGCATCGTTACTAATTCTCGTATTGAGGTCCTGCAGGTTCTTCACTTCTTTAACAAGCGAGAAACGTTCTCGACTTTCTTTGGTATAGGTATCCTCAACGCGCTTTTCAAATTCCTTGATACGCTCGCTCAGTGGGCCTAACAATCCAGAAAGCTGCTCTTTGCTTTCTTCCTTGTACACCTGCTGTCGAGACTCAAAGATCTCGCCGGCGATGGTTTTGAATTCTTTGTTCATCTGCTCACTTGCCTGCTTTAGCAGCGCGAGCTTTTCCTCGTTCTGGCGAGATTGCTCCGTGAGCGTCGTTTGTAACTGAGTGATGCGTTCCCTGTGGCCGATTGATTCTGCCCGGGCCTGATCAAGATCAGCTGTAAGCGCCTCATTGCGGGTTAGAAGATCGGATAACTGACCGGTCAGTGACTCGTTTGCGGACTTCAGACGCGCCTCAGAAACGAGTACCTTGCCGAACTTTCGAGAGTGCCACCAGGCTGCGAATAGTAGCCCACAGGTAGCACCAGCCACAAAAATGCCAACCAATAACAGAAGATTGTCTATGAACAGCGTGTCCATTCGAAACCGGGCCCCAATCCAAGAACTGACCCTTTTATTCTAGCATGAATGCTGTAAATTTATACAGCTATATCTTGGGTGCTCCGTGCAGTGCTCAGTGCAGAAAGGTGAACATCTTCCTGCGGTAGGCGGTAGCGATCTCGTTGCCTTTCCCTAAAAGGTCAAAGACCTGAATCATCGTGGTTCGTGCCTTTTGCTCTTCCCACTCTCGATCCAGTTTGAGTATCTCCAGCAACTGCTCCAACGCTGCTTCAACCTGGTCATCAGCAATCAGTCGATAGGCCAGATTCATTCGCAGCTGGAGATTCGTGCCATCGCCATCACCATCACCATCACCATCGAGCTGGGACTGTAACTCTGCAATCGGTGGTAGCGACGAAGCTAACTCAATGAACTGCAGACGATTCTTAGGCTTATCGATGCCAGGGGTATCTGCAGGTAAAGCAGCAAGTATCTGCTGCGCCTCATCTACACGACCTTCCATAATCAGCAGGTCACATAGCTCTGCATGCAGTACATAGTTATTCGGTTCTTCACCTATCACCTGCTGCAACATTTCGATTGCCTGTTGCCGTTGCCCATTGGCAAGCAATAAATCTATCTGCTCACGGACCCTCTCCATTGGGCTCATTGTGAGCTGGTCCAACATAGTTCTGAGTGCCGCGGGCTCCTGCGGACCCTCAATGTCCTGCACCATCTTGCCCTGAAAAATCACTTTCACGGTGGGCAGGGTTCTTACCTGAAGTTGCTGTACCAACGGCTGGTTGGCCTGAACATCGACGCGGGCCAGGAGAAATTTACCCTGGTACTCCTCGGCTAACTGACGTAAAACCGGCGCGAATTTCTGACTGGGTTCTGCAGAATCTGCATAAAACTCAAGCAAAACCGGCGTATTTGCCGACTTTTCAACCACTTCTGATTGAAAGTTCTCGGCGTTCACCTCGACAACGTTTGCTGCTGCGTTCATTGGGTTACCCGTTCAAAAACGCGTAGCCTACCGTTTTAGGGGGTTTTAAGCGAGTCTGATACCGTCTCGACGAAGCGCGATAGCCACAATTCGGGGAGATTGCCACGGATTGGACTTACCACGGTACAAAACCTTGTTGCCTTTGCTAAGCAGCCAGATGTCCTGGGATCTGATATGTCTTACTTTCATTGCTGATTACTCTTTCTTAATTACTGAATGCTGTTACTAATTAATTGTATTTACATACAGTAATGGATATATATACAGTATTCAAGCAATTTCTATCCAGTCCACGCCATTTTGCTGATCCGCGACCTGAAGCTCTCCC
>MDTB01070271.1_pt1 | contig 67304 bp, 72 predicted proteins | sample 811161 | NCBI WGS metagenome assembly MDTB01 (sample SAMN05326650, study PRJNA326480) | marine metagenome | isolation source: seawater | place: Mediterranean Sea | collected 2009
AGGCTGGATGTGGAAGCGCAGTAATGCGTGTAGCTGACCAGTACTAATAACCCAATTGGCTTGATTTATGCACTGAAAAAATTTTTCAAAAAATTAATTAATATTTTTATTAAATTAATATTAGAATAAAATATTGAATTATTGTTCAATTTTGTAAAAACCTAAATTGCCACTTAAATCAAATTTTTATTTTGTTTAGATTGTAAAAATTTACAGTTTGGTATTAATAAAGCCATTGTAAATGACATATGAGATTTAAAAATATTATACATATTGGCATGCAAAAACCAGCCACATCTTTCTTCCAAGAAGTGGTTTTTAAGGAACTAAGTAAATACTCTAAATATAGATATATTAGCCCTCATCAAACTAGAAAAATGATCAAATTGAGTCCATTTAAAAGTATCGAGTTTAAGTCACAGTATATTAATTTAAAAAATTTAAAAAAACTCTATTTGAGAAATAAAATAATTTCTCAAGAAAATCTTATAGGTGAAAATCCTAGATTTTGGGAAAAACACTCGGAGGTTAATGAAAAGATTTTTGGTTACAACAATAAAATTTTTATTACTATTAGAAAGCCAAGTGATTATGTATACTCTAAATATATTCAATTAGTTAAAGATTATAATTTTATAAGCTTAAATGATTTTTTAAATAATTATTTTTCATTAAATCATTTCGATTACAGGAAATTAATAAATTTTTATAAAGCCCGATTTAAATCAACTAAAATTTTAAAATTTGAAAATTTATTTGATGATGCTAAACTATCAAGTATTTTAGAGATTAATTCTTCAATAATTCAAAACTTTAAAAAAAACAACTTAGCGTTTGTTCTAAAAAAGAAAAGCAATGTAAGTTTAAGTGGGTTTTCTTATAATTTGAATAAAGGTCTTAATAAATTTTTATTGTATTTTGATTGTTCTCTAGAAGATTACAATAATAAGATCAATTCTATTAGATCTAAGAATAAATTTTATAATAATTTATTAACAAATTTTAATACTTTCAATTTTACAAATAAATTTGATTTGATTTTAAAAAAACTCATGATTTATAAAAAGCCGAAATTAAAATTTTCGAAAGATCATAAACGTAAATTAAAAAAACTTGATTATATTTATAATAATTGTATTTTCGATTAGTATAATAAATTTAACTACAATTTAGCTTCTTCTCTAAAAGTCTTTTGTTTTTTAAACCACTCTATAGTTTTTTTTATTCCATCTTCAGTTCTAGTGAATTCAAATCCTGATAACTCAATGAACTTTGAATTATCCATGCTTTTTCTCATCACTCCGCTTGGTTTAGATCTGTTATAAGTTATCTGGCTCGAGTCTAATCCGATGTTTTTTGAAATTATTTCTACTATTTCTTTAATTGAAAGTTCCTCATTTGATCCAACATTAATTATATTCTCACTAGTATAATTTTCATAACACCACATCATTGCTTTCGCCATATCGTAAGAATAGGTATATTCTCTTAGAGGTTTTCCATCACCCCAAACCTCTAAATTTTTTTTATATTTAAAGGCATGGTCTGCCCTTTTTATAATTGATGGTAACATGGGAGCGAAGTCCGAAAAATTGTCATTTGGTCCAAAGATTCCATTAGGCACACAGCCAATAATATCCATTCCATATTGCTGTCTGTAAGATTTTATAGCTGGTTCAAACATTCTTTTGGCATAAAAATAACCGTAAGAACTTTCATGAGCTGGACCGTTATGTACATCATTTTCTAAGTATGGCATTTTTGTGTTTGGAGGATACATTCCTGAAGATAATACCAGTAATATTTTTTTTATTTTAAATTTACGCGCGTTGTCTAAAATATTAATTAACATTAAGATATTATCTCTGAGTAAAGATGCTTGATATTTTGGTCCAGAAAAGCCCATTCCACCAGAGACTGCCGCCAAATGTATGATACCTGAGAAACTATTTTTATTAAAATAATTTTCAACATCTGTTTGTGAGGTAAGGTTAAGCTCCTTCCTTCCTTTAATAGGATGAAGTTGCTTGCCGTAAAGATCACAAAAAGCTGATCCGAGAACCCCTTTTGCACCTGTTAGTAGTATCATAAATTATATATTAGCTAATTGTTATAATATAAATTAACTAACAAAAATAATGTAATTTAACAACTTTAATTATGAATTTAAAAAATTTTTTACATTACACAAAAAAAATATTATTTATAAATGTACTTAAGAGTATTTATAAAGAACTTAGTACAAGAATTATTGTATTATTTTTTTCTAGCAAAAAAAAAAAATTCAGTAATTTATCAAATTCAAAAAATCAAATATTAATTATTAGACAAAGGTATTTTGATAAAAGATCTAAGCAAGAAAATGACGATAAAGTTATAAATTATTCTCTAGAAAATTTAGAATATATTAAATACGAATTATTTTTTTTTGATGAAAACAACAATAGTGGCATCATCAGATTTACCTATAATTTGTTAAATATTTTAAATACCAAGAAATTTGATTTTATTATTCTATCTCAATTTGGTAACAATTATCCCGTTTCACCTTTTTTTTTCGTTTTTCTAAAAAAAAAAATATAATCTTAAGATTATTAATATATGGTGGGATAGTTGTTATAAAAAAATATCTAATGATTTAAAAAAATATTTTTTTGCTGATTGTCATTTAATTCAAGATAATCAAAAAAATATTTTGTTGAAAATAACATAAATACCTGCTTCACAAGGCCAGCTGTTAATTTCGCTTGGTTAAAAGAATTCAAAAACAAAGAGACCATTAAACTTGCTCAAAGAGAATATGACTTTTTTTTTATTGGTATGGCCGCACATTATAGAGACTATCGAAATGTTTTTTTTAATAAATTTTTTAAGTCACAATATATAAGTTCACTTAATTATTTTGTGAGATTATGGAAAAGTAGAGAGGAAATGCTTTCATATTCTTATGAAAATTTTTATAAAATTATGAAAAATTCCAAAATTGCTTTTAATTTTTCAAAAAGTGTAGATTGTGATCAACTCAAAGGGCGTGTAGCTGAAATAATTTCAAATAAAACACTCTTATTTGAAACCGAAAATGATCAAATAAAAAATTTTTTTATCCCAGAAAAACATTATATTCCATTTAACCAAAATAATTTTGAAGAGAAGCTCAAATATTATTTGAATAATCCAAATGAGGCTCAAAATATAGCGTCCAATGCTTATAAGCATTTAAATCAATTGTATGATGAGTTGCCTTATGAATGGCAAAAGCTTATAAACAAAATTTGATATGAGAGAATTACTTAAAATTAAAATCAACTCAGCAATAAATTCGTTTTTAAAATTAGGTGATAGCGATTTGCTATCTGACATTTTAATTTCCACAAATATTGCTATCAAAGCTTTAAAAGCAAAAAAAAAAAATAATTTTCTGTGGTAACGGAGGCTCAGCTGCGGATAGCCAACACTTATCTGCTGAATTAGTCGGAAAATTCAAAAAAAAAAAGAAAAGCTTTAAATTCTATCTCGTTAACTACAGATACATCAGCAATAACGTCTATTGGTAACGATATGGGTTTTGATAAAGTGTTTAGCAGACAACTTGAAGCAGTTGGGGAAAAGGGGGATGTATTATTTGCATTAACAACTAGTGGTAAAAGTGCAAATATTCTTAATGCATTGAAAGTTTCCAAAAAAAAAAAAATTAAAACTATTTTACTATCTTCAAAGTTTGCAAAAAAAACAAAATTATGTGATGTCAATATAAGACCTAATGCAAACAGAGTTGATAGGATCCAAGAGCTACATATAGCTATAGGACATTTAATATGCGAAATGGTAGAGCAAGAGTTGACGTAAATCAAGCTGTTGTTCTGTGCGGTGGATTAGGTACAAGACTTGGTAAAATTACAAAAAGAACTCCAAAACCATTAATAAAAGTAAACAATAAAGCTTTTTTAGATTATGTTTTATTAAATTTAACGAGATTTGGTATTAATGAAATTGTATTGCTTTGTTCTTATAAATCAGCCATTTTTTTTAAAAAATATAATAATAAAAAAATTAATAATGTAAAAATTATTTGCGTTAAAGAAAAAAAATTGATGGGAACTTATGGCGCCTTATTGAATGCAAAAAAAAAGCTAAATAATTTTTTCTTTTTGTTAAATGGAGATACATATTTTAATGTAAATTTAAGAGATTTTCAAAAAAAATATAATCCTAATTATTTTTGCTCCATCGCATTGTCAAAGCAAAAAAACATATCAAGATATACTGCAGTTGAAAAAAATAAAGTTGACACAATAACTAAAATTAATACAAAAGTTAAAAAAAAAAAATTTGTTTTTATTAATTCAGGTATAAATATTATAAACAAAAAAATATTTAATATTAGGACACTAAAAAATAAATCATCATTAGAAAAAGAAGTTTTCCCCTATTTAGTAAAAAAAAAAAAAATTCAGGGAATTTACTCGAAAAATTATTGCGATTTTATAGACATAGGTGTTAAAGCCGACCTTAAAAAATCACATAATTTTATTAAAACAAAAATTATAAAACCAGCAATTTTTTTAGATAGAGATGGAGTAATTAATGAGGATTTAGGATATGTGTTTAAGAAAGAAAATTTTATTTGGAAAAAAAATATTTTTAAGGCAATTAAGTGTATTAATGATAATAATTTTTATGTTTTTGTAGTTACAAATCAATCTGGTATTGGGAGAGGTTTTTATAATGAGCATGACCTTAATGTTTTGCATTCATGGATGAATAAAAAACTTAATACCACTGGCGCATATATTGATGATTTTTTTTATTCTCCTTATTTCAAAAGGTCAAAGAAATATTCATCAATAAAATATTTTAATTTACGAAAACCAAGAATCGGCATGATTAATCTTGCCAAAAAAAAATGGGTAATTGACTTAAAAAAATCTTGGGTTATAGGTGATCAAATTACAGACATTAAAATGGCTAAAAATGCAAAATTGAAATCTGTATTGATACAAAAAAAAGATGATATTTTTAAAATTATTAAGAAAAAGTTAATTAAATCATAAAAAATGCAAAAAATTAAAGCGACATAATTTTATCGCAATTTTTATCAATAAATTAAAAAAAGAACAAAATGAATAATGAAAAATTAAACAAAGTTAAGAACAAAGCTCAATTTATTCGTAAACAAATTTTAGAGACTGTAATTAATAAAGGAGGTCATTTAGCGACTTCCTTTTCATGCGCTGATATCCTTACGACCCTATATTACTCTGGTATAATGAAGTATGATAATAAGAATGAAAAGTGGAACAAGAGAGACAGATTAATAATTAGTAAAGGCCACGCTGAAACTATAATTTATAATATTTTGTCTGATTTAGATTTTTTTCCAAAAAATTGGTTATTGAAACACTATAGATCCGGAAAATATCTTATGGGAGGTCATATTGACTCAAAAATACCTGGTATTGAATTTAGCACTGGTTCTCTGGGACACGGTCTAAGTTTAGCATCTGGAATGGCTTTAGGTATGAAAAAGAGTAAAAATAGATCTAACGTATTTGTTTTGATGAGTGATGGTGAATGCACGGAAGGTTCAGTTTGGGAGGCAGCGATTTTTGCCAGCAAAAATAAACTTAATAATATCATAGCCTTTATTGATAATAACCAAATATCTGCAACAGATTTTTTAAAAAACTTTACAGACATTGGAAATCTCAAAGAAAAATTTACTGCTTTTGGGTGGAATTGTTTTAGTATTAATGGTCATTCAATTAAAAAAATTTATACTACAATAAATAAAATTAAAAATTTAAAAAATAATAAGCCAAATATTGTTATAGCTAACACAATCAAAGGGAAAGGCTTAAATTCAATTGAAAATGACCCGGCAAGACACACCAAAGGCTTGAGTAAAATGGAAATAAATGATGCAAAAAAGCAATTTAAAATCTAATCTTAAGATAAAAAATACTAATTTCTTAAGAGATACTTTTATTGACACACTTTTTAAGAGAGCTAAAAAAGATAAAAAGATTATTTTAATATGTAATGATCAAGGCGCTATAGCTTTAGATAATTATAGAGCTAAACTCCCCAATCAGTTTTTGAATGCAGGAATATCAGAGCAAAACATAATAAGTACTGCAGCCGGTTTAGCTAAAGAGGGGTATAAATGTTTTGTGTATAGTATTTCATCATTTATTTTAACAAGGGCTTACGAACAAATAAAACTAGACTTATGTGTTGCTAAAGCTCCAGTTAAAATTTATGGAGTTGGTTGCGGTTATTCATATGCAATTGATGGCCCTACTCATCATTCTACTGAAGATACTGCTATTTTAAACGTTTTGCCTAATATTGAAATTTTTTCACCCTCAGACAATGCCTCTGTAGAAAAAATTGTAAATTATCATATAAATTCAACATCACCATCTTATGTCAGAATTGATAGAGAGTCTCCTGGGCTAGATTTTAAAAAATTAATAAATTTGAATCAAGGTTTCAGGGTCATTTTAGATAATAATAAGAATTACATTATAAGTACAGGCAACTTTCTATTTAGACTTTACGGGATGAAAGACATTTTTAGAAAAGCAAATATTGGAATTATAGATCTTTTTAAACACAAACCAATAAATAAATCTTTTATAAAAAAAATAGCTAAATGTAAAAATATTTTTTCAATCGAAGAACACAATCAAAATGGAGGTATAGGTGATATTATAAGCTCTATAATAACAAGTAAAAAACTAAAAATTAATCTATATAAGATGAGTCTTAAAGATAGTTCTACTTTTGATTACGGATCTAGAAATTATTTGTTACGTAAAAATAATTTAGAAATATATCAGATTTTGAAATTTATAAAAAATAATTTAGGTAAATGAAGAATAAATTTAATTTATCAAATATTACTAAGCTTGGCTTTGGTTGTTGGGGATTAGGTGGTGACAGCTACGGAAAACTTAATCACCAAAGAGCAATACAACTTATAAAATTTGCAATTAAAAAAAAAATAAATTTTTTTGATACCTCAAATATTTATGGTGATGGAAAATCAGAGATTAGAATTGGTAAAGCTTTAGAAGATTTAAATAGACAAAAATTATTTATCGCATCAAAAATAGGAATGATTCCACACAAACCTACTCAATGGAAAACACCGCAAAATTTTAATATAAGTTATTTAAAAAAATCTTTTTTTGAATCCTTAAGAAGACTTAATACTAATTATATAGATCTCATACAACTTCATAGTCCTCCAATCGAGTTAATCAAACATAAAAGTAAGATGAAAAAAATTTTAACTTTATTAAAAATTTTAAAAGCTGATGGACACGTTAGATATTTTGGTGTGTCGGTCAAATCACCAAAAGATGCTTTGATGGTTATTAAAAATTATAAAGAGTTTAAATTTATACAATTAAACTTTAACTTAATGGATCAAAGAGCTATAGATTATGATATTTTTAATCTTGCACAAGAGAAAAATATAAAGATTATTTCAAGAACCCCCCTTGCTTTTGGTTTTTTGTCAGGGAAGGTAAAATTCAAAAAAAAAGATGATCATAGAAAAAAATGGAGTCGAAAACAAATAAACATTTGGCAAAACGGTAAAAGTATATTTAATAATTGTATTAATAGAAAAAATATTAATATAAATTTGATTGCTTTATTGTTCTCTGTTTTTCATAAATCTGTTATTGCTACCATACCCGGCATGATGTCTGAAAAAGAAATAGTTCAAAATAGCAATTTTTTAAAAATTAAAAAATTGAATAAAAAAGAAATAAAAAATATTAGATTGATTTATAAAAAAAATAATTGGGTGGTTAAATGATAGTATCAAAAACTCCTTTTCGAATTTCTTTTTTTGGAGGTGGCACAGATTACCCTAAATGGTATTTAAAATACGGTGGACGTGTGATTTCAACAAGTATTGACAAATATTGTTATATTTCATGTAGAGAGTTGCCTCCTTTTTTTTCTCATAATCACAGGATAGTTTATTCAAAAATTGAAAACGCAAAAACAATTAATCAAATTCAACATCCTGTTGTCAAAGCAATATTGAAAAAATTTAACGTTAAAAAGGGACTTGAAATACACCACGATGGAGATTTGCCGGCAAAGTCTGGTATAGGATCAAGTTCAAGCTTTACAGTTGGTATGCTAAACGCGTTGTATGCAATGGCAAATATGAAAGTGACCAAATTTCAATTAGCAAACCAAGCAATATTTCTGGAGCAAAAAACTCTGAAGGAAAACGTTGGATCACAAGATCAAATTGCAGCTGCTTATGGGGGATTTAATTACATACAATTTAATAAAAATAGTACATTTGAAATTTTAGAAAATAATTTTCAGAAAAAAAATATTGAAAATATTGAAGAGAGTATTGTGCTTTGTTACACAAGTTTATCAAGAATTTCAGGTCATGTCGCAAAAAAAAAGCTTTCTAATTTTAAAGTAAAAAAAATTAAATTTGAAAAATTGAACTATCTTACTTTGGAAGCCGATAAATTACTTTCAAGTAAAAATTTTATACTGAAAGATTTTGCTAAATTAGTCACAGAAAGTTGGATGATTAAAAAATCTTTAGCAAATGAAGTTTCAAACAACTATATTGATGAAATATTTGAATTTTCTTTAAAAAACGGTGCTCTTGGCGGTAAACTACTTGGTGCTGGGGCAGGAGGATTTTTAATGTTTATAATCTCTAAAAATAAAAAAAAAAGAATTTATAAATAAGATGAAAAAACTAATCTGTTTTGGTATATCTTTTGATAATAAAGGATCTCAAATTTTAAATTTAAAATAATATATGACATATAAATTTCCATTAATGAAAAATAATATTTTAAGAGAAGATTTGAATAAAGTTATTAAATATTTGAAAAAAAAAGACCCTTTTTTAACACAAAAATTCAATGTTAAAGAATTTGAAAAAAAATGGTCTAAATGGCTTGGTGTCAAATACAGTGTATTTGTAAACTCTGGGTCATCAGCAAATTTATTATCTATTGCTTTATTAAAATTAAAATATCCTCAAGGTGGAGAGGTTATCGTGCCACCATTAACGTGGGTTTCAGATATTTCATCAGTGATACAAAATAATTTTAAGCCAATATTTGCTGATATAAATTTGAATAATTTGGGTATGAATGATGTAGAAATAAAAAAAAAAATTACTCAGAATACGAGAGCAGTGTTTTTAAGTCATATACAAGGTTTTAATGCTCTTTCAAAAAATCTAATAAATTTACTAAAAAAAAAAAAAATTTTACTTATAGAAGATGTTTGCGAGTCCCATGGCGCAAAGTTTTTAAATAAGAAACTCGGGTCATTTGGTTGGACTTCAAATTTTTCTTTTTACTATGCTCATCACATGAGTACAATTGAGGGAGGAATGGTTTGCACCAATGATAAAAATGCTTATCTAGATTTGTTACGTTTAAGATCACATGGAATGCTAAGAGAAGTGAGAGATCATATAAACTATAAAAAGATTTTAAAAAAGTATAAAAATTTAAATACTGATTTTATATTTTCATATCCGTCATATAATCTCAGGAGTACAGAAATAAATGCAATAATTGGATTAAATCAATTAAAAAGATTAGATAAAAATATAGTTCAGAGAAATTTAAATTTTAAATTTTTACTTAAAAATCTTGATAAAAGTAAGTATTTTACTGAATTCAAACTTACCGGCTCAAGTAATTATGCGTTTAATATAATAGTTAAACCTAAGTATAAAGAAAGGATTGATATTTTGAAAAAATTACTAACAAAGCACAAAATTGAGTTTAGAATGGGTAGCGCAGGGGGTGGAAATCAGTTGAGACAACCATACTTAAAAAACCACGTAAAAAAAGATTATTATAAAAAATTTCCAGTAACTGAACATATTCACAATTATGCAATGTATATTGGTAATTACCCTGAATTAACAAAAAATAATATTTTATTTATTTGCAAGGTTTTAAATAAAATTTAACAAAATATAAGAAATAAATAGACATCAGTCAAATTGATGGATAATTAAAAATATTATTATGACAAAAAACATTTTAGTGACAGGAGGAGCTGGATATATTGGTTCGATATTTGTACCAGAATTGATAAAATTAGGTCATAAAGTTACTGTGGTTGACAATTTTTGCTTTAAGCAAACAAGTTTGAATCACCTGTGTAATCTTAAAAATTTTAATGTGATTAATGGTGATGTGAGAGATAGAAAACTCATTAGCAGTTTATTGAAATCATACGATATTATTTTTCCACTTGCTGCTTTAGTGGGAGCTCCTTTGTGTAAAAAAAAACCCGATGAAGCAAAAAGTGTAAACTACGACTCAATTATGACTATGTTAAAAGACTTATCAAAAGATCAACAAGTTATCATGCCCACTACTAATAGCGCTTATGGTACTGGTGATAAAAATAATTTTTGTGATGAAAACAGTCCTTTAAATCCAATCTCTCAATATGCAAGCGAAAAAGTTGAAGTAGAAAAAGCATTAATGAGTAGAGAAAACTCTATTAGCTTAAGACTTGCCACTGTTTTTGGAATGTCTCCAAGAATGAGATTAGATTTACTTGTTAATGATTTTACATATAGAGCTGTATACGATGGAGCGCTTGTACTTTTTGAGGGACATTTTAAAAGAAATTATATTCACGTAAGAGATGTTTCTCGAGCTTTTATTCATTCATTAGATAATTTTTCTACTATGAAAAATAATGTTTACAACATAGGTTTAAGTGATGCGAACTTATCAAAGATAGAGTTATGTGAAGAAATTAAAAAAATTATTAAAAACTTTTATTTCATAGAAGCAAGTAATCAAAAAGATCCTGATCAAAGAAATTATATTGTATCAAACGACAAAATTGAAAAAACAAAATTTAATCCGTTATATAAATTATCTAGTGGTATAGAAGAATTAATAAAGGGTTATAAGATGATAAAAAATAGTATATATGCAAATATTTAGATATTTATTATAGAATTAAAATATGCAACAGAATTTTTTATACCTTCTTTAATTTCAGTAAATTTAAAATTAGTAAATGTTTTTTTAAAATTCGAATTATCAAGAATTTTAATTGGAGCGCCATCTTGATATTTTTTATCAAAAACAATCTTGCCTTTAAAATTGATTTCTTTGCTAATTAGTTTCGCTAGAAATTTAATTGAATAACCTTTTTTTTGACCTAAATTTATTGGATAGATAAATTCTCTTTTAGACTTAATGCAAATTTCGATAAATTTTATGAGGTCATCAATATAACACCATTCTCTAACGGGTCTACCTGAACCCCAAATGTGAAATTTAGATGCATTTAAAATTTTAGCTTTTATCATTCTAATTATTAAACCGTCTAAAGCGTGAACTTTTTCAGTATCTAAATGATTTCCTGGACCATAAATACCCGGAATAATAAAATTTTTCGAAATTATTTTGTATTGAGATAAATATCCTTCTGCAACCACGTGTGTTAATCTTCTACTTGCCCCAAAACTTAAAGCGGATTTATGAGGCATGCCATTCCACCACTGACTTTCTTTTTGTATTTTGGCATTACCATCATAAGAACAATTAGCTAGTAGATTAATAATTTCTGGACTTTTTTTTAAATTTCTAGCAGCATTATAAATATTTAATGTACAGATAATATTATCATGAACAATGTCGGCTGAATTTTTTATTACGTAGTGTAAGCTACCAGTATTAGCAGCACAATTAATTATGGCATCTGGTTTAATACTATTCACTTTTGTTTCAATTTTTTTTTTATCCAGTAGATTTATTCCAGTGCTTTTAGATAAGCCGTAAACCTTATATTTTTTATTAACTAAATATGAATAAAGTTTTTTTCCAACAAATCCTGTGGACCCTACAATTAAAATTTTCTTTTTATTCATAATAGTTTTTAAAAGTTTTAAGAATATTTACTTTTTTTATATTAATAAAATTGTAAAGTTTTTTATAACATAATTTGTAATTTCTTTTATCAATATTACTATAATCTATATCATAATTAAGATTAAAAAAAATTTTTTTTAAATTATCAATTATTTGTAATTTATTTATATTAAATTCTTTTAAACCTAAATTATAAATACCTTTTATACTATTTTCCTCTATTAACATAATCATAATTCTACAAAAACTATTTATATCAATATATGGTCTAAAATTATTTGGATTAAAAATTTTAATACTTTTATTTTTTTTTACACCTTGAACAAGAGTATCTATGATATTTAGGTGGGGAGATGTTTTCTGATTTCCAAAACAAGTTGCCAATCTTAATATTAAATTCTCTTTTCTTTTTAACAGCTCTTCCTCAGCCATTAATTTTGTTTCTGTATAAAAATTAGTAATCTTAGTACTAGATCTTTCATTACATATTTTATCCTGGTAACCATAAACAGATGCACTTGATGTAAATATTATTTTTTTAAAATTTAATTGATTTATTTCTTTATTAAGATCTACATTTACTTTGTATGAATAGTTTTTATTTTCCTCACAGCTTTTACCAATTATAGAAGCAAAATTTATACATATAGAGTTTTCCTTTATTTTTTTTGGAAAGCGGTACTTATTTCCAATATTTCTTTTAATCTTTATAATTTCAATATTTTGAAGTTTGCTATTTTTAAAAAACTTATGGAGACTTTTACCTAAAAATCCATTACTACCAATAATATAAACTGTTTTCATTTAATAAAATGTATTTTAATTTTGAGAAATATTACAACAAAAGAATTCCAAAAGATGCAATTTTTTTTGATGTAGGGGCTAACAAAGGTGATTGGTCTTTCAAAATAAAAAAAAAATATTCAAATGCAAAATTTTATTGTTTTGAGCCAATACCAAAAATTACAAAAAAATTTAAAAATCAAATTTTGTATAATGTTGCTGTAGATAAAAAGTCTTCAAAAAAAAATAATTTTTTTATTACAAAAGAAAATGTTACATCATCTCTATTGTTACAGAATAGATCAATAATTAATAAATTTATAACTTTCAAAGATAGCAAGGGATTAATCCACAGAAAATCTGACTATAACATAGTAAAAGAAATATCTGTTGAAACAGTAAGGCTAGATCAAATTATCAGGCAAACGAAAATTCAAGAAATTCATTACCTAAAAATTGACGCCGAGGGAAATGATTTAAATGTATTACAAAGCCTTGGCTCGTCTATAAATAAAGTTTGGGGTTTTGAGTTAGAAACATGGAATAGTAAAAATACTTTATGGAAAAATCAAAAATGGTTAGGAAAATGTATTAAATATATAAAATCAAAAAAATTTGTTATTGCAGAAAAGTTTGTACATGGAAAAGGCTTAAGCACTGATTTATTATGTGTACGTAAAGATTTATTTAAAAGATGAGAATTAAGAATTTAATTTAATTAACCATGCGTGACCTCGAAATCTATCGTAATCACTAATTTGTTTTAATATTATATTTCTATAACTTGTAACTTCACTTTCATTAACAAAGTATTTACTTGATCCCATGGTTTTAAATTTCCTCAACACTTGTACATTTTGAAATTTGTCATCAATTAGTGAATTTAAATATTCATCTTCATCAAAATCACCATTTTTAATTGCGTATTTTTCGCTTTCCATAAATAAAGATTTAGAAGATGTGTTAGGGATTAGAATTATCTTATCTCTAAGTTTCTTAATAGATGATACATATTCTACTTTAAAATCATTTGGAAAAATATTCATTATAGCTTTTATAAATGCATCATTATATGCATTATCATATGTATATATTTTGTTAATTTTTTTTTTTATTAAATAATTTGCTATCTTATTCGCTGATGTTCTACATGGAATAGAGTCACTAAATAAAGTGAAAATAGTAAAAATAAATTGCAAAAAGATAGAGGCAATTATAACAAAATAAATAACCTCTGTTTCTTTAAGGATGATGTTTAAAGAGTAGCTAATAAGAATAAGCATAGTTGGTAAAACAGAAAAATAAGCTTTTGCAACTTTTAAACCTTTGGTAAATTCATGAATAAAAATTGGAAATATCGATAATAAAAAAATTAGAATTAAACTTAAAAGATTGTCAATATCTAAATTGATTAGCAATTTACATATTATAAAACCAATTGCAAAAATATAGATTAGATAAATAATTGGAATATATAAAAGTAAAATTTTGTGTATCCATATCAAACCACCACCCCTAAAATTACTTGGTATTATATGTTTAAAAATTCTCATTTGATCATCTTTATCATACGCTCTAAAATGACTTGCCCATTCAGTAACATTTAGCCAGGATATATGTTTTTTTAAATTTAAAATAAAATCTTTTTTTGGAAAAAAAATATGAATCATAGTTATAAAAAAACCAAAAAATAAAAAAAATAATGAATTTATAAATAAATAATTAGTTTGAAAAAAAAGAAATTTAAGAATAATTATTATTAAAAATAAATTGATTAAGCTTAAAATGGTATCAGTATACTCTTTAAAATAACTATTAATTTTTTTTTTTAAAAAAAAAATACATCCATAAAAAATAAATAAAAAGAAATATATGTCTTTATCTAATTTAATATTTTCAAGAAAAAAATCAAATTCGATAATTTGACTGTGTTCGATAAATAATGCGATGAAAATTAAATAGACGTATTTTCTAGATGCGCTAGAGGAAAAATAAGATACACCAGTGCAAAAACCAGCAAAAAATATTAATAAATTTTCGTATGAGGAAAAAGAACTATGAAAGCTTGTTTGTATTAATAATATAGAGATTAAAAAAAAGGTTTGTGAAAGCAATATATGCCCGATATAAATAGAAATATAATGAGACCAAAGGCTCGTAACGTAAACTAAAGATATTAAAAAACCAATATTAGGATTAAAATAATTTGAAATTATAAAATAAATTAAAATTGGTGAAAAAAAATTCGAAATTAAAGCTAGTAAAATATTATTAAAGTCTGATAAATCTTTTTTGTTTAAAAATTTTAAAATTAACCTCAAAAAAATTGCCCAATACTCCCTTTGCTGACTTCTATTAAAATTTATAGCATGCATTTTAGACGGCCAATCAAATAGATTTATCTTTGAGGCTGCCAAGACCATTTTTTCATTGTCCGTTCTTAAAGGTGCTCCCCAATAACAGTTTTTCTTTGTTGAAAAATACAGGATACAAAAAAAAAAAAATAGATAGTAAACTAATTATAAAAATATGTGTTATAATATTTAATTCAATCACTTTAAAATATATTAAAAATAATAATTATAACAAATATAACAATTCATGGATCTTACAATAATAATACCAACTAAAAATAGGCCTCAGTTTATTAAAAAACAGTTGATATATTATCGTAATCAAGATTTTAAAGGTAACATCCTTTTTTTAGATTCTTCATCAAAAGAAATCTTTAACAAAACAAAAAAATTTATTTTTAAAAATAATTATACAAAAACAGAGATTTTTAACATAGAGGGTACGAGTTTTGATACATTTAAATCGAAAGCTTCAAAAGTAAGCACAAAGTATATTCTATTTTCAGGTGATGATGATTTTTATATAGTAAAATCTTTAATAAAAATGATTGGTAATTTAGAAAAATCACCAAAAATAATTGGAATTACGGGCAAAGCTTTTCAAATAGAAACCGGCGGCATTAATAATGACAAAGTATTGTCATATAATTTTTACAATATCAGACCAAGTATGCATCAAAATCCTTTAGAAAGATTAAAAAAAATAACTAAAAATTATAGTGTTGTACTGTTTTCAATATTAGAGACTCAAAAATTCTTAGAAGTTGTAAACAGGATACCCACTTCTAAAAAAATGCATTTTACTTTTCAGACTGAACTTTTGCCATGTTTCTTAATTGTACTTAGTGGAAGAATAAAAAAAATTAATCAATTATTTTTATTTAGATTAGTAGGGCATAGTAGAGTGCAACATAAAACCTGGGATCAATTAAAAAAAAATAGATTTTTTAACAATTCATATTTAATGAGTATAAATATCATTATTAATTTTATTAGAATAAAAAAAAAAATACAAAAAAAATAAAGTCTGATGTAAAAGATTATATTGACTCATACTTTTCACACTCAAACGACATTCAGCAAAAAAATCAATATAAAAAAATTTTTATTAAAATTACCTCAAGAATATTAAGATTATGCTTTGGTGAATATTTTTATTTCAAATTGAAAAATTATTTGTATGGTAATGACGCTTATCAAACTTTAAAAAATAATAGTAGTTATAAGAAGCATTTTAATTATTTAAAAAATAATATTATTAAAAATGGTTGAAAAAAATTTTTTAACACAGCTAATTAAAGAGTTTTTCTTTTCAAATTATATATTTAGACCAAAAGATAAAGTTAAAATTTTAATTTTAATTTTTATGATAATTATTGCAACCGCTGTTGAACTTTTTAGTATTAGCTTATTTATCCCTTTAATTTCCTCCATATTAGGGGGAGATATCGGTAAAAATTATCTTAATTTTTTTAATAAGTTATTTAATATAAATCAGTACTCGCCAATCTTTTTTGTAATAGTAATATGTTTTATATACTTCATTAAATTTTTATATTTAAGTTTTTTAAACATATTTAAAAATAATTTTTTATTCAGTTTTAATTTCTATTTATCATCGGTTCTTTCGAAAAATTATATATCGCAAAATTATTTATTTTTTTTAAAAAATAAATCAAGTGAATTAATAAGAAATGTCTTAGTTGAAACTAATTTTCTAACTAGTAGAGTACTTTCATGTAGTATTCAATTAATTTCAGATTTATTTTTATTGATAACTTTTTTTACATTTCTTTTGTTTATTGAAACTTTAGGCACTATTATAGTTACAAGTATCTTGATTTTTAGTTGTACAATTTATTTTTTATTAATTAAAAAAAAATTAGCCATTTGGGGAAACACCAGATTTATTGAAGAAGGCAAACGATTAAAATTTTTACAAGACATATTTTTTCCAATAAAGGAAATTAAAATTCTACAGGGCGAGAATTTTTTTTTAAACCGTTTTCTCACCTCGCACAAAAAAACTAATACAATCTCTAAGTATGATAGTATAATAGGAAGCCTTCCAAGATTAGCATTGGAATTTTTATTTATTATTGGTTTTACAATTTTAATCTTGATAATGTACTCAAGTTTAAAAAACTCAGAACAAATTTTAATTACGTTGGGTATATTTGCCATAGCAGCTTTTAAATTACTACCAACATTCAATTCAATATTAAATTCTGTTCAAAAAATTAGCTTAGGTAAAGTTTCGTTCTTTAAAATATTAGAACAATTAAAAAATTCAAATTATATCAGTAAAGATTTTATCACAGATAAACCAATAAATTTTAATCAAGTAATTGAATTAAAAAATGTGGAGTTTAGCTACGGTGATGAAAAAATTAAAAATTTAAAAAATACAAACATTTTTATAAAAAAATCAACTATACATGGCATTTACGGTAGGAGCGGTGCTGGAAAAAGTACAATCTTAAACATCATTGTTGGTTTATTAGAACCTTCTAAAGGAGAGGTCTTAGTTGATGGAATATCAATTTATAATAACCTCAAAGCCTGGCAATCAGTTATTGGCTATTTACCACAGGATACTTTCTTACTTAATGATAAAGTAAAAAATAATATTGCCTTAGGAATAAATGATAATGAAATAGATAATGATATTTTAAAAGAAGCAATGAAAAAATCTAATTCATATGAGTTCATACAAAAACTACCTAAAGAGGAAGAAACAATAATAGGAGGTGAAGGAGATGGTTTATCAGGTGGTCAAAAACAAAGAATTGGTATTGCAAGAACTTTATATCGTAATTCAAAATTATTAATATTCGATGAATCTACAAGCTCCCTCGATTCTGATAATGAACAAATGGTATTGAATACTTTATACAAACTTAAAAGTGAAAAAACAATAATCATAGTTTCTCATAAAAAGTCTTCATTGGATATCTGTGATGAAGTGACAGAAATTAAATAATGAAATTTAGATTAAGTATAGTCGGAGCAGGAGTAATTGCACAAGAATACTTAAAAGTTTTACAGGAAATTAAAAATTTAAAAGTTGTAGGCATTCATAGCAGAACAAAAAAGAAAGCAATAGATTTAAAGAAGAAATTTAATATAAAAAAAGTTCATTCAAGTATTGAAGAAATGTATGAAGCAGAAAAGCCACACGGAGTAATTATCACCACATCAATAGAGGAAACAAAAAATGTATTAAAAGAATGTATTAAATTTAATTGGAAAATTTTAGTTGAAAAACCAGTTGGTTACAATTTGGAAGAATTTTATAAAATAAAAAAGTTAATTAAAAAAAAAATTCAAAATGTTTATGTAGCAATGAATCGAAATCATTTTGAAAGTACATTAATGCTGAAAGATGAAATAAAAAATAGAAAAATAAAAAGGATAATATTTGTACAAGATCAAGAAAATAATCTATTTAAAAAAAATGAATATCATAAAAAGGTTATTAAAAATTGGATGTATGCAAATTCAATACACCTAATTGACTATTTTAGAATGTTTGGAAGAGGCCAAATTAAAAATGTTAAGACCACTCATACAAAAATTTCTAAAAATAAAAAAATTGTTAATGCAGAAATAAATTTTTCGTCTGGCGATCTAGGGATTTATAAATGTTTTTGGAATTTAAATTCTCCTTGGGCGGTAAGTATAATTTATGAAGATCAGAGATTTGAATTAAAACCTCTTGAAATTATGAATTATTATGTAAGAAATTCAAAAATAAAAACTTTTAAACCAAAAAAAAACGATCTTAAGTTCAAACCTGGTTTTAAGTTACAAATTGATAAATTTTTAAAAAAAATTCAAGGATCGAAAAATAAACTTTTACCTGATATTAGAGATAGTGAATTTACAATGAAATTAATTAATCAAATTTATAAGAAATGAAAAAACTAAAAGTGTATATTACCGGGGGATCTGGTTTATTATCTGTAAATTTGGCAACACTATTAAATAAAAAATTTGAAATCTTTCTAAATCTACATAAAAAAAATATCAAAATTAATAATACTAAAAACGTTAAAATAGATTTAATGAATTACTCTAAAATTAAATTTTTTTTTTTAAAATATAAACCTGATGTTATCATACATACAGCAGCTATATCAAATATTGAATATTGTGAAATGTATAAAAAAAAATGTAAATCAGTCAATATTGAAACGACAAAAAATATCTCAAAAGTATGTAAATTGCTAAATATTAAATTAATATTTATATCTACTGATCATTTATTTTCTGGTGTCAAAAAGTTTTATAAAGAAAGTTCAAAATGTAAACCTCTAAATTATTATGCTAAATCCAAACTTATATCTGAAAATTTTATTAAAAAGTATTTAAAGAATTATTTGATATTAAGAACCAATTTTTATGGCATAGGACCTAAATATCGAAGTTCATTTAGTGACTGGATAATTGAAAATTTAAAAAAAAAACAAAAGATTTTAATGTTTAAAGATGTATTTTTTACTCCTATTTTAATTAATGATTTTTCTGAAATTTTACAATGTTTAATTAAAAATAATATAAACGGTACGTTTAATGTTTCTGGGCAAGAGAGAATTAGTAAATATAAATTTGCTATTAAGTTAGCAAAAATATTTAATTATGAACCTAATCTTATAGAAGAAGCTAGTATAAAACAGACAAGATTAGTACGTAGGCCGTTAGATATGAGTTTAGATAATAAAAAAATAAAAAATGTTATGTCAAAAAAATTTAAGACTATTAATCAGTCATTAAGATATTTAAAAAAAATTACTAATTCTAATTATTATAGAAAAATAAAAAGTATTTAGCTTAATGATAACTAAAATTTATAATAAAATATTTGTTTTTTTTATAAGTACAAAGTTTTATTTTTTTGAAAAATTTTTATATTTTTTAAACAAAAAAAAATTACCAGCGCTAATTCAAAAAGAAACTCCATTAATTTCTATAATTTGTCCGACTTTTAATAGATCTAAAATGTTAGAAACTAGATCTGTTCCGTCTGTTTTAAGTCAAACATATAAAAATTTTGAAATGTTAATTATTTGTGATGGATGTACTGATAACTCAAAAGAAGTTTTAGCAAAATTTAATGATAATAGAATTAGAGTATTCGAAATCGATAGAAATAAGAAGAGATATCCTCCTACTGTTGAAAATCATTGGTTTGCAGGACCCGTAATGGCTAATAATAAAGGTTTAAAAAATGCTATCGGGGATTGGATAGCAAGAATTGATGATGATGATATATGGACAAGCAATCATCTAGAAGATCTTTTGAAACATGCAAAACATACAGAATCTGATTTTGTATCAAGTTCTTATTTATTAAAAAAAAATAATGAAGAAAAAATCATAGACGTAAAAAACGATATACCAAGAATAGGTGGTGTTCAAACATGGCTGTATGCTGGTTATTTAAAATTTGCTAAGTATAATATTAATTGTTGGAGAAAATCCTGGGATAAAGTAAATGATATTGATTTACAATATAGGTTATATAACTGTGGTGTTAAAATGAGTTTTCTCGAAAAAGTAACTTGTATAATTGAACCAAGACCAAATGAAACAGAAACCGGAATAAAGGCGTATAAAAATTCAAAAGAGGAATATAAAAAAAAATATGAGTTCAAATAGAAAAATTATAAAGAACAAAGAATTAAATGAAAAAGATTTTTCTAATCAAAAATTTTTAAATCAAGATTTTCAGGATTGTCTCCTTAAATGGTCCAATTTTGAGAATACAAAATTCACAAATATTAATTTCGTTAAATGTGATATTGGTGAAAGTAACTTTAAAGGTAGTAATTTTACAAACTGTAATTTTAATTTAGTTAAAGCATTCCATATGGATTTTTCTGGTTCACTTTTTACAAATTGTATATTTCAAGAATTTGATATGCGAGACTCCGAACTCGATAGTATTAATATTCAAAATAGTACTTTCAAAAAATCAGTATTAAGAGGTTCTCACTTTAAAAATTCAATCCTAATTAATAATAGTTTTGATAAGTGTGATATGAAAAAAAGTATTTTTAATAATGCAAAGTTTGATTCTATTTCATTTCAATCAAGTGATTTATTTATGTCTAAATTTGAGCAAAATATTTTTAAAGAAACTGTAATAAAATCGTGCAATATAATGTTTGCATTATTTAAAGGAGAAAATTCTGATAAGATTAAAATAGTAAATTGCAATAAAGAAAGAACAAAGTTTGAAAATTAACTTGCAACGACTGGATTTGATGATAAACCCCTTACTATTATGAGACCTTTATCAGAAATGTCTGTCATTCAAATAGAGGTGACAAATGCATGCTTTTTAAAATGTGCTAATTGTACAAGACATGTTGGTCATCATAGAAAACCTTTTTTTATGGATTTGGATTACGTTGAAAAGGCAATTGATTCTTTAGAGGGATTTGAGGGAAATATTGGAATGATGGGCGGAGAACCAACTCTTCATCCTAAATTTGACGAGATATGCAAAATTTATCAAAAAAAAATACCCAGAAGAAAAAGAGAATTCTGGACAGCTGGTTGGCAGTGGAGCAAAAAAAAGGAAATCATCTTGGATACCTTCGATAAAGATAGAATAGCCTACAACGAGCACTCTACACCCGGAGGAAAGCATACACCTCTTTTAGTAAGTATTGACGAAGTTGTTGAAGATAAGAAGTTGATGTGGGAAATGATTGATAATTGCTGGATCCAAAGTCAGTGGTCAGCAGCCATAACTCCTAAAGGAGGATTTTTTTGCGAAGTGGCTGCATCTTTAGATTATTTATTTGAAGGACCAGGAGGTTATGACATCAAAAAAGGTTGGTGGAAAAAAAATCCAAAAGAATTTCAAGATCAAGTCAAAAGATATTGCACAGGTTGCAGTGGAGCTTTACCGATGAAAAGTGAGAGTGATGGTTTTGGCGGAAGAAAAGGTCCTGCTTATGATACTGTATCACCCGAAAATTTAAAAAAATTGAAAAAAATTGGATCGCCAAAAGCTTTAACTGATCATGTCAAAATATTTGATAAGAAATATACAGAAAAAGATTTAGAAAATAATTTGGAAGATTGGAATCCATCTCATTTTAAACCTTTTGTTTCTCACGATCCGAAAGACTATGAAAATAAAGATAAAAAAGTTGATCCAACAAAAAGTGGGAAGTTTTAATTTTTAAAAAAAATTATGAAGTCTGTTTTAGTTACTGGAGCAGAAGGATTTATTGGATCTCATCTCGTTCAAAAATTGATATCAAAAAAAATAAAAGTAAGAGCATTCGTCCAATACAACTCATTTAATAACTGGGGTTGGTTAGAGGACCTGAAATCTTCAGAAAAAAAAAAATTAGATATCTACTTAGGTGATATTAGGGATATTAATTCAGTTAAAAAATCTTTAAAAAATTGTGATGCAGTTGCTCATCTTGCTGCACTAATAGCAATTCCTTACTCTTATGTATCGCCGGACACATATATTGACACTAACATAAAGGGAACAACAAACATTTTACAATGTTGTAGAGAAATGAAAATCAAAAAGATAATTCACACATCTACAAGCGAGGTTTATGGAACAGCTAAATATATTCCAATTGATGAAAATCATCCCTTACAAGGTCAATCTCCTTATGCTGCAACGAAAATTGGAGCGGATCAAATAGCGTTATCGTTTTACAGATCATTTGATTTACCAATCGTTATTTTAAGACCATTTAATACGTTTGGTCCAAGACAATCAGCAAGAGCAATTATACCTACAATTATTACCCAAGCCTTAAAAAAAAATAAAATTAAATTAGGTAATTTAACACCCACCAGAGACTTCAATTATATAGATGACACGGTTAACGCATTTATTAAGTGTTTACTATCTAAGAAAAATTTATCAGGTGAAGTTATTAACATTGGATCAAATTATGAAATATCAATTCAAAAAACTGTACATGAAATTTTAAAAATTTTAAAAATTAATAAAGATGATATTTTATTAAATGATAAAAATAGGCATAGACCAAAAAAAAGTGAAGTTGATAGATTGTGGTGCAACAACAAAAAAGCCAAAAGACTATTGAATTGGAAGCCCAAATATAGCGGGATTCATGGTTTCAAAAAGGGTTTATTAAAAACTATAGATTGGTTTAGAAAAGAAGATAACCTTAAAAAATATAAAGCTGACATTTATAATGTATAAATATGTTGAATTTAGCTAACAAAATTATAAACGAAATTAAAAAGACGCTAAAAAAAAAAAAATCTGGAATCCATGAGCCTGTTTTTTCAAATAAAGAAAAACAGTATTTAAATGATTGTATCAACAAATCTATTGTTTCATCAACTGGCTCAAGTTCCAATAGCTATTCAAAAAAATTTATATCTAAACTAAAGTCTATCACAAAATCAAAATATATTATTTTAACAAATACAGGAAGTGCAGCTTTGCATGCTTCTTTTCTTGTTTCTGGTTTGAAAGAAAATTATGAAATACTGATGCCGTCACTAAATTATATCTCCAATGCAAATAGTTTGTTATTATGTAAAGGTATACCGCATTTTATTGAAATAGATGAGTTATCTCTAGGCGCAGATATTCCAAAATTAGAAAAGTACATATCTAACATAGCAAAAGTGAAAAATGGTAAACTCTATAATAAAAAAACAAAAAATAGAATTTACGGTTTACAAGTTCTTCATACTTATGGAATGCCGTCTAATATTGACTTGATAATAAAGTTTGCAGAAAAGTTTAAACTATTTGTTATTGAAGATTCTGCTGAGGCACTTGGGTCGTATTATAATAAAAAGCATGTCGGAACATTTGGCGATATAGCGGCATTAAGTTTTAATGGTAATAAAATAATTACCACAGGTATGGGTGGAGCCATAATGACAAATAATTTCAAACTTTACAAAAAGGCAAGCAGTGTCATTCAATTGTCAAAAAAAGATCATAAATGGAAGTATGAATATAGTGATATAGGCTTTAATTATAGATTACCGAATATTAACGCAGCGATTGGACTTGCTCAAATTGAAAAATTGGAAATTTTTTTGAAATTAAAACTAAAACTATCGATGAGATATAGAAAATGTTTTACTAAATTTAGTAAAGAATTAAAATTTTTTGAAGAAAGTAAGAATTGCAAAAGCAATAATTGGCTTAATACAATAATTTTAAATAATAACTATAAAAAATTTAGAGATAAAATTTTGGAAATTTCTAACAAACAGGGATTAGGCATGAGAGGGCCATGGCAGCTTTTACACAAGGTACCACATTTAAAAAAATTCCCCAGAATGAATTTGAAAGTTACTGAAAATTTGTCAAAAAGAATAATCAACCTTCCAAGTTCTGCAAATTTATAAATGCAAACTAATTTGTTTGAAAACATATTTGATGACTTATCAAAAAATATAACACCACCTTTGGATATGCATGTTCATACTAATTGGACAGATGGTAAAAATTCAGTAAGCGAAATTTTTAAAGCAGCAGACAAAATCAATTTAAGTCATATTTTTTTCAGTGAGCATAGCAGACAGGAGAGCGGAGATTGGTTTTTAGATTTCAAAAAAGAGGTGACTGATAATAATAAAAAAAATAAATGTATAGGAATAGTAGGCACTGAAGTAAAAGTATTAAATTATAATGGAGATCTAGATCTTTCTAAGTTAATATTGAAAAATTCTGAATTAGTCATGGCAAGTGTACATAGGTTTCCAGGGGAGAAAGGCAATATATTAAATAATACAAAAAATTATGACAAAGATGAAGTTATAAAAATTGAGTATAATTTATCTATGGCAGCTTTAGAGAACCCTCAAACAAATATCTTAGGTCATCCTTTTGGAATGTCACTAAAAAGATTTAAAATAATACCACCAATAAAACTTTTTGAGCAATTAATTAAAAAATCAGCTATTGAAAAAAAAGCATTTGAAATAAATATTAGTTATCACCCAAATATAGTTGAATTAATACAAATCTGTTTAAAAAATAATTGCTTAATTTCTATTGGTTCGAATGCTCACACAGATAAAGAGGTTGGAAAAATAAATTTGTTTCTAAAAAAGGAATATGAAAAAAAAAATTAATATACTTATTACGGGTGCAGGAAGTGCTGTTGGGCAAGGTATTATAAAGTGTCTTTGCAAAAGAAGATCTAAATTAAATTTAATACCCTCAGATATCTCTCCGTTGAACGCTGGTTTATATTTTTTAAAAAAATCAATTATAATTCCCAAAGTAGAACAAAACGGTTCACTAAATAAAATTATAATGTTATTAAGAAAAATCAAAGCAAAAGCATTGTTTGTTGGTTCGGAGTATGAAATTGAGTTTTTCTCTAAAAATAAAAATATTATTGAAGAAAAAACCAATACTAAAATCTTTGTTTGTAATTATGAAAACGTAAAAAAAGGTAATGATAAGTATAAAACACATTTATTTTTAAAAAAAAATAATTTTTTAACACCTGAAACTTTTGAATTAGAAAAAAAAAATAATTACAAAATCTTTAAAAAAATAAAATTTCCATGCTATGCTAAACCAAAAATAGGAACATCGTCAAGGGGTGTATTTGTAATTAAAAGTTTAAAAGATTTTCAGGATTTAAAACTTGATAACAAAAAGTACGTAATACAAAATCGGGCAGGTGATAAAAATAAAAAGGAAGAGTATACTGCCGGTTTATTTATAGATAAAAATAAAAAGATATTTGGTCCAATTATTATAAGAAGAATAATTAAGAATGGTACAAGCTGGACCTCAGAAGTAATCAAAAATAAAAAATTTTCAGAATATTTAAGAAAAGTTTCGTATAAATTCAATTCAGAGGGTAGTGTAAACTTTCAGTTTTATGAAAAAAAAGGTTTACCAGAAATTTTTGAAATAAATCCTAGAATTTCAGGAACTTGTTCGATAAGATCTTATTTTGGCTTCAATGAACCTGAAATGTATATTGATCATTTTTTAAATGATATAAAACTCAAAAAACCTGAAATTAAAATGGGCATGTGTTTGAGGTTTAATCAAGAAATATTTATTGATAATTTTAATTTTAAAAAAATTAAAACTAATAAGGGAAAAAAAGTAAATGCAAAAATTAAACAATGGTTCTGATGTTTTACTTTTTGGCTGTTCAGGCTTACTAGGCCAGTATATTGTTTATGAGTTAAACAAAAAAAAATAAATTATTTCTCTTTTTCACGAAAAAAACCTCGCAACGTTGAAAGGAAAAAATGGTATTCATTACATTTAGAAGAAAAAATTAATGAAAAAAATTTAAACAAGATTAAACAAGCAAAGTTTGTAATTTTGAATGCAGCTTTAAAACCAAACCTAAAAAATAAAAAATATAGTGAATATAGAAAATGCAATGTTGATTTTATAAATCAAATTTTGATATTGCAAAAGAAATATAAATATAAAATTATTTATATTTCGAGTATATTCAAAAATAGACAATTTTATAAAAAAAAAAAATTAACTGACCAAAATGTATTTTATTTAAGAAGTAAGCTAAGTGCAGAAAATCTTATAAAACAAAAAAGTAAAAAAAATCGATATTTAATAATAAAAACGACATCAATTTATGGTTATGGTTTAGATAAACATAAATTTATACAAAAAATGATAAAAAATAAGACTTCAAATAATAAATATTTTGATAAAGAGATTTATAATTTTATACATGCCTATGATATTGCGAGTTTTATAGTTAATTCAATAAAAAAAAGTTATTATGGAATAAGGTATTTAGTAGGCGATTATATATCATTTGAACAAATTTATAACTTAATTAATAATAATAAGTATTATTATGCTACAAATATTGAAAAAAAAAAATCTTTTTTTTATACGAAAAGCAAATTTAACTTTAAAAGAAAAATTAATCTAAAAAAAGGAATAAATTTATTAAAAAATAATAAATTTTTATAAATGACAAAAATTATAGCAGAAGTTGGTATAAACCATAATGGAAGCTTATCAATTGCAAAAAAATTAATAGATAATGCTAAATCTGCAGGAGTGGATATAGTTAAATTTCAAACTTTTGTTCCTGAAGAAGTAGTTATTGCAAATTTAAAATTAGCACCATACCAAAAAAAAAATTTACCTCTAAATAAACAGCAATCAATGTTAAATATGATTAGTAAGTATTTTCTTAATTTTCAAGACCAAAAAAAACTTTTTAATTATTGTAAAAAAAAAAAAATTCAGTTTTTATCATCTCCATTTGATAAGCAGAGTGCCGAGTTTTTACTAAAAGAATTAAAATTAAAAGTAATTAAAATACCAAGTGGGGAGATAACAAATTACCCATTACTAAAATATATTTCAAAATTTAATGTAAAAATAATATTGTCTACGGGAATGAGTAGATTGGATGAAATAAAAAATGCGATTAATATTTTAAAAAAGGGTAGAAAAATAAAATTAAAAAATATTTGCATTCTCCATTGTCATACTGATTATCCTACTAAATTGAGCGACTGTAATCTTAATTCAATTAATTTTATAAGACGTCACTTAAATGTTAAAGTCGGCCTTTCTGACCATACAAATTGTAATAATGCAGCTTTTTTAGCCGTTGCCATGGGCGTTGAATACATTGAAAAGCATATAACATTAAATAAAAATATGAAGGGTCCTGATCATAAGGCTAGTCTTGAAACTAAAGATTTAATTGACCTAGTCAGAATGGTGAATAAAGCTAAACAAATTTTAGGTACATTTCATAAAGAACCAACAAAAAATGAATTAAAAAATATTATTTTTGCTAGAAAATCAATAGTTGCATCAAGGCCTATAAAAAAAGGAGAAATGTTTAGTGAAGAAAACATGACAACTAAAAGGCCTCTTTTGGGAAAGCCAGCATCTGATTGGAAAGAATATATTGGTAAAAAAGCTAAAAAAAACTTTAAGAATGATGAGTTTATAAAATGAAAATCTTGGTAGCTAGTAGTTCAAGAGCAGATTATGATTTGCTTCATCCGATAGTATTAGAACTTAACAAAGTAAAAAAAATTAAATGTGAATTTTTAATCACAGGTTCACATTTTAGTAAGTTACTTTCAACAAAACTAAATAAAAATACAGATAATAAAATTGTAAAAAAATACCTAAATATTTTAAATAAAAAAAAAACTAACACTGAGTTAATTTTTTCTAATGCAATAAAAAAATTTAGTGGGTATTTAAATAGAAATAGACCGGATATTTTGATGGTACTTGGCGATAGATTTGAAGTTTTTTCCTTAGTAATTTGTGCAACTTTTAAAAAAATTCCAATTGCACATATTTCTGGAGGAGAACTCACCGAAGCCAGTATGGATGATTCTATTAGGCATAGCATTACTAAGCTCTCTCACTTTCACTTCGTTGCGAATGATATATATAAAAAAAGAGTTATTCAGTTAGGTGAAAATCCTAATCAAATTTTTATTACTGGTGGCACAGGTATTGATAATATAAAAAATTTAAATTTTTACAGCAAAAATCAACTAGAGAAAATTTTATGTTTTAAATTTAAAAAGTATAATTTTATCCTAACTTATTTACCTGTAACTTATCTAAACAATCAGACTTCACATAAAAAGGAAATAAATACTATAATATCAGCACTAGCTAGTTTTAAGGATTGTAATATTTTTATAACTTATCCCAATCTTGATGAAGGAAGTAGAGAGATAATTAAAGAAATAAAAAATTTTAAAAAAAATAATAAGAATATTAAAGTTTTTAAAACCTTAGGAAAAGCAAGATATTTATCTATTTTAAAACATTTTGACTGTCTTATAGGAAACTCATCTAGCGGTATAACCGAGGCTCCTTATTTGGGTATTCCAACAATTAATATTGGAGACAGACAAAAGGGAAGGTTAAAATCCAAAAGTATAGTTGATTGCAATCCAAATCGAATGGAAATTATTAAAAAAGTAAAAAAAATACTTAATAAAAAATTTAGACATAAAATACAAAATCAAAAAACCTATTACGGCAGTGGTAATTCAAGTAAAAAAATTGTAAATATAATTAGAAGAATTAGTTTAAAACATATTCTTAATAAAAAATTTTATAATATTAAATGAGTCAGAAAGAAATTTTTTGGTGTAAAAATTGTGTAGTTATGTCTACAAGACCCAGAACTACGTTTGATGAGAGAGGCTTTTGTTCAGCTTGTCAATGGTCTGAAGAAAAACAAAATTTAAATTGGAAGCAAAGGGAAAAATTATTAGAAAATCTGTTAAACGAATATAGATCAAATGGAAAAAAATATGATTGTATTACAACTGTAAGTGGAGGTAAGGATGGTTCATATGTTTCTTATAATTTAAAACATAAACATAAGATGAATCCATTGGCTGTTACTATCAGACCTATAATGGAGACTGAATTAGGAATTAAAAATCTAACATCTTTTGTTAATAGTGGCTATGATCATATTCATGTCACGCCTAACGCTGAAGCTATGAGAAAACTAAATAAAATTGGCTTAATAGAAATGGGTTTTCCTTACTATGGTTGGTTAATCGCAATACACTCTGCAGTTTTAAGAGTGGCTGTTCAGTTTAATATTCCATTAGTTTTTTATTCTGAGGATGGTGAGGTTGAATATGGTGGTGATGCAAAATATAAAAATGACGGATTGTACGGTGTAGATTATATGATTTCCCGATACTTAGAATCGGGTTACGAAAAAGTGTTAAAAGAAGCTAATTTAACGGAATTAGAAAAATATTGGTTCAAAATGCCAGAGCCAGAAGAGTTAAAAAAATTGAAGCTGACTGTTACACATTATGGTTTTTATGAAAACTGGGATCCTTATAGAAACTACGAAATTGCAAAAAAATTTTGTGGGCTACAAGAAAATGAAGATTTAAATGAGGGAAGTTATACAAATTTTGCTCAAACAGATCAAAAAATTTACGCGTTACACGTATACTTCATGTATTTAAAATTTGGGTTTGGAAGAACAACTCAAGATGCAGGCATAGATGTAAGACGTGGAGCAATGACACGTGAACAGGCTGTCCAATTAGTAAAGATGTATGACAATATTTATCCCGAACAATTATTTGAAGAATATTGTGAATATTATCAAATGGATATGAAAGATTTTTTAGATAATATTGATAACTGGGCCAATAAAGATCTATTTGAGAAAAAAAACATTTGGATACCAAAGTTCGAAATTAAATAATAAAAGTGAAAAAAAAAATTCATATTCTTGACTGTGGATTCGGTAATATTGAGTCCGTAAAAAACGCTTTAGATTATTTAGAAATTGATAATCACATTTTAGATAATCTTAACAATATTAAAAATATATCGCATTTAATATTACCTGGAGTTGGTAATTTTAACACATGTATAGATATACTCAAAAAAAAAGAATTGATACATCAAATAAAAAATTACGTAGAAAAGAAAAATTTTTTACTGGGCATTTGCGTAGGCATGCAATTATTATTTGAATATGGTGATGAGGGTGGAGGTACTGAAGGTATTAAGTTATTTAAAGGTAACTGTAAAAGACTGGAAAACATCAATAATTTACCTTTACCACATATTGGATTTAATGTCGTAAAAAAACCAAATAGCTTAATGTGGAAAGATATAAATGAAAACTCAAATTTTTATTTTGTACATGAATATGGTATTGATGAAAATCAACTAAAAGGAGAAGCAGATATTAAATATGGTGTTACAAAATATACAAATAAATTTATTTCTTACGTAGAAAATAAACACGGGAATATTTTTGGTGCTCAATTTCACCCCGAAAAAAGTCAATCAAACGGTCTAAAATTTTTAAGAAATTTTTCAATTTTATGATTAATAAACGCATTATTTTTTCACTTTTATATGCCGATGGCTTTTTTCATTTAAGTAGAAATTTTAGGTTACAAAAAGTTGGAAATGTAGAGTGGATAAAAAATAATTACGGTTTTGGGGAGACCTGTAATTTTATTGACGAGTTAATAATAACTTTTGTAAAAAGAAATCCAACATTTGAGGACTATATTCAATATTTTGATGATATAAATAAACTAAGAAAGAAAATATTTGTTCCCATTATACTTGGAGGAAGAATAATGAGCTTCAAAAATGTTAAAAACTGTTTTTTAAACGGTTCAGATAAAGTTCTGATAAATACTTTATTTTATAACGATCCAGGAAAAATTACAGAGTTTTCAAATTATTATGGTAAGCAGGCAATATCTTTAATGGTTGATTATAAAATTATAAATGAAAAAGATAAGTTGAAATTTATATCTTATAAAAACTGCGGTCAAGATGTTGGCGAGAATATTGATGAAAAGTTTATTAATAAAATCAATAATTTGCCATGTGGAGAAGTGATATTTAACTCAATTGATAATGACGGAAATGGATCAGGTATTAATCTGGATATAGTTAAATTGCTAGCAAATATTAAAAAACCATTGCTAATGATGGGTGGTGCAGGAAAACCTGAGCATATAAGTAAAACTTTAAAATTAGAAAAAGTGAGCGGCGTAGTTACAGCCAATTTATTTAATTTTCTTGGCACTGGATTAAAAAAAGCTCGAGAAGAATGTTTTGTGAGTGGAATAAAACTTCCAATTTTTGATGAAGAAATATAATAAAATATTTTATGAGATCTTTTTTAGTTAAAAAAAAAAAATACTCTTAAAGAGGCATTAAAATCAATAAATAGTAATGGCAATAAGTGCGTTGTGGTCGTTGATGAAAAAAATAAGCTTTTAGGAACACTTAGTGACGGTGATATAAGGAAAGCTATAATAAAAAAAGTAAATATAAATTCAAGTATTGAAAAATATTTTAATAAAAAATCTTATTTTATTAACAAAAAAAATACTAAAAATCGTCATCACATTCAAAATCTATTTTTAAAGAAACATATAGATTTGATACCTGAAGTTGATGATCAAGGAGTAGTAAAAAAAATTATTACATGGTCTAATTTTTTTGGAAAAGAAAAAAAATTTAAAATAAAAAAAACACCAGTAATTATCATGGCAGGAGGTCAAGGAAAAAGACTAAAACCGTTTACAAATATTTTACCTAAACCTTTAATACCCATTAAGCACAAACCTGTTATTGAATATATTTTGGATAAATTTACATCTAATGGTTATGATAATTTTTATATCACCATTAATTATAAATCACAAATTATTCGGTCGTATTTCAATGACATAAAAAAATATAAAAGAATTAAATTTTACGATGAAAAAATACCTAGAGGGACAGTAGGATGTTTGAGTGATATGAATTTACCAAATTGTAAAAATTTTTTTATCACAAATTGTGATATTATTTTAGATATTGACTATGCTGATTTAATGAAATTTCATACTAAAAATAAAAATCATCTTACACTTGTTGCTTCAGCCAAAGAATTCAAAATCCCTTATGGAGTTTGTCAGCTAAACGACAATGGCTCGCTAGAAAAAATAAAAGAAAAACCATCATATGATTTCTTAGTAAATGCTGGATTATATTTATTGAATTATGACATTAAAAAAATGATACCTAAAAATAAATTTTTTGATCTAACTGATCTATTAAATATTTTGATTAAAAAGAAGTATAAAATTGGAGTCTACCCTGTAAATGATACACAATGGATAGATATTGGACAATGGAGTGAATTTAAAAAAGCATTAGAAAATCTGTAAGTGAAAAAAAATTTTTTAATCTATGGTTATGGAAATATTGGAAAAAAACATCATAGATTGTTAAAAAAATATACTAACTCAAATATTTATATTATCTCTGCGAGGAAAAATAAAAATTTTTTTTTACCTAAAGAACTAAGTAAATTAAAATTTGTTAAATTCCAACTAATTATAATAGTAAACGATACAAATTTACATTTACCCACATTAATAAAAATTAGAAAGTACTTCAAGTCCACTCCAGTTTTAGTAGAAAAACCTTTACTTATTAGCAATAAAATTAATCATATTAATAAAAATATTTTTATAAACTTTAATTTAAGACTACATCCTTTAATAAAAAAGTTAAAAACACTAGTTAATAAAGATAAATTCTTTTATTGCAATATTACCTGTTTTTCTTTTTTACCTACATGGAGAAAAAAAAATTATAAGCATTTTTATAGTTCTTCTGCAAAAAGAGGAGGTGGTGTTTTGTATGATTTAAGTCATGAATTTGATTTAATGAATTTTTTATTTGGAAAATATAAAGTTACTCATTCAGTAAATAAAAAAATTTCGAATTTAAGTATTAATTCTGATGATTACGTTCAAGCCGAAGGGCAATTTTATAAAAAAAGTAAATATTTTAATATAACACTTTCTTATTTTAGCAGGATACAAAAAAGAGAGATTTATTTAGAGGGAAAAAATATATCAATACATGCTTGTTTATTAAATAATAGAATAACAATTATAAATAATAAAAAAAAGAAAATTTTAAATTTTCAAAAATTTAACCTTGAAACAACTTTTGAAGATACTTACAAATGTATACTAAATAAAAAAAGTCATTTATTATGCAATATCGATGATTCAGTATTTTTAACGAATATTTTTAAGACGATTAAGGGTAAATGATTATATGAAAGTATTATGTACAATATGTGCCAGAGGTGGTTCAAAAGGGCTAAAAAATAAAAATATAAAAAAGTTACTAGGTAGTCCCTTAATTTGTCATACAATAAAGCAAGCACAGGATGCTAAAATATTTCATAATATAGTTGTGAGTACAGATTCTAATAAAATACAAAAAATTGCTAAAAAGTTTAGAGTTTCTAGCTGGTATTTGAGGTCAAAAAAATTATCTAATGACTATTGTTCAAAATTATCAGTTATAAATGATACTTTGATAAAATCTGAAAAAAAATATGGTATTAGATATGATTATATATGTGATTTAGATGTTACATCTCCGTTAAGGAAAATAAATGACATCATCATATCATATAAAAAAGTTAAAAAAAAAAATATACAAAACCTAGTATCTGTTTGTTTCTCAAAAAAAAATCCATTTTTTAATATGATTATTAAAAAAAAAAAGGGCTATGAGATTGTTAACTCGTATAAAAAATACCTAAGAAGACAAGATGCACCTTTATGTTACGACGTGAACGCATCTATATATTTTTGGAAAAGATCCGCATTAATTAATAATAAAATGCTAATAGGGCCTCAAACAAACATACATATTATGCCACAAAATAGATCTATTGATATTGATACTAAAGATGATTTTGAATATGTAGAATATTTGTTAAAAAAAAATGGAAAAACTAGACTTTAAAAATAAAAAAATTTTTGTAATTGGAGGGTATGGGTTGATTGGAAATGCCGTTGCAAATTTGTTAAGTTACAATGGGGCCGAAGTTTTTATTTTAGAACAAAATAAGTTAAAAGTAAATAACTTCAATTTTTGTAAGTTTAAAATTACTGATCAGCTTTCATCCATAGAAAAGAATTTAGAAAAAATTTTTAAAACTCATGGTGTTCCACATGGTATGATAAATTGTTCTTATCCTAAAAATAAACTTTGGAGTAAAAGTTCTTTTAAAAATATTAAACCTTCCGGCTTTAACGAAAATATTGATTTACACCTTAAATCATACACTTGGATTGCAAAACTTTTTGCTGAGAAAATGAAATTAAAAAAAATTAAAGGAAAAATTGTTCAGTTAACATCTATATACGGAATTCTGGGGCAGGATTTAGAAGTCTATAAAAATACAAGAATGGACGAAAATATCATTTATCCATTAATCAAAGGTGGTATTTCAAGTTTCACTAAACAATTAGCCTCATACTTTGGCAAACATCAAATATCTATTAATAATCTTTGTCCAGGTGGCGTTTTAGAAAATAGAAAAAATAAGAAAAAACAAGAAAATAATTTTTTAAACAATTATAAAAAAAAGGTTCCATTTAAAAGATTGGCTAAAAACGAGGAAATTGCTAAAGTTGCTGTTTTCTTACTTAGTAACTACTCCGATTACATAACTGGTCAAGATATCATTGTAGATGGCGGTTGGAGCATTATCTAAAATTTTGTGAAAAAAAAAATACTACTCATTGGGGCTGGAAATATTGGATTTAGGCACTTACAATCTTTGATGAAATTAAAACTCGATCAAATTGATTGTTTGGAAATAAACAAAAAGAGAATTACAAATTTGGAAAAAGTTTTTATTAAAAGTAAAAATATTAACTTTTTTAGCAATATTAATTATTTAAAAAAAAAATATGATGTAGCAATTGATGCAACCACTTCAAGTACTAGATTTAAAATTTTAGATAAAATTATAAATAAATCAAAAATAGATAATCTTTTAGTTGAAAAATTTTTATTTCAGAATTTTAAAGTATATTTTAAATTTCAAAATATAATAAAAAAAAAAAAAATTAAAACTTTTATAAATTGTCCAATGAGGACGTATGAAGCTTTTTCATTTATAAAAAAAAAATTAGTAAAAAAAATTTTGTTCTTAAAGTAACAGGCTCTAATTGGAATATGTGTTCAAATTCAATTCATTATTTAGACTTATTTAATTTTTTCGATAACGATAAAAAATATACAACAATATCTTTTTTAGATAATAAAATAAAAAAGTCTAAAAGAAAGCACTTCATTGAATTTAACGGTAAAATATATATAAGTTCAAGGAAAAATCATTTATTGTTAGAGCATAACAAAGAATTTAAATATAACGAAAAAATAGAGGTATTTTTTAAACATTCTAAAATCGAAGTCTCATTTATTAATAATAAAGTAAATTTAACATTAAAAAGTAAAAATAAAAAAATCAAAAAATATAAATTTAAATTACCTTTTCAAAGTGAGGAAACTCGTAAATTTGTAGAAAATAAAATGAAAGTTAAACTATTAAATTATAATATGTCGTCCAAATTGCATATTATTTTGTTAACCGAGTTTATGAATAATTATAAAAAAATTAAAAAATCAGATAATATAATTAACTGTCCAATTACTTAATCATGAAAGATGAAATAATATCAGGTCACAATATTCACCAAAGTAAAAATTATGATAAGGATTATTATTTATTCTTAAAAAAAATTGTAGAATTAAATACAGAGCAAATAAATTATTATGCATCTAAAAGGTTGAAAAAAAAATTTGGTAACAAATATTACAATACTTTTAAACAATTTTTTTGTTCAAATATAAATAGTAAAAATTTTAATACAGAATATTTTATATCTATTTCACGCGGAAAAAAAATTATTTATCCATTGCCTTTAATTATTACAAATTTGTTTCAGGTAGGGAACATCGAATTTAATAAATCATTTTCATCAATCTATTTTTTTTTTAAATGTCTCAAAAATCTTATTAAATCTGTAGTAAAAATTATTTTGATATTTTTCGAAAAAGACAACTTCCCAGTTAGGGAACAGAATTCAATATTTTTTGCAGATTTAAAAATTTATTTTTTTCCTGTAAATAAAAAAGATAATGATTTTAGTTGCATTGGTTGGTTTTTAAAAAACGAGATTAAAAAAACTGATATTAGTTTCATACTGCATTCTGAAAAAAGATTTAATGATAACTCTATTTATAAAGATAAAAAATTTTTATATAGAAAAAATTTGATACCGCCAATTAATAATTTTTTTTCAAGATTATTATTTTTAAAGCAGAGTTGCACTGAATTATTCTTCTGTTTTTTTAATTTATTAGTAGGAAAATGGATTGATTGTTTATTCATAGAGCATGTAATAGATTTTGTAAAACTGAATAATATTGAACAAAAAAAATTACCTTCAAAATATTATTTTTCATCATCATATGAGCTGGTTAGACCTCTTTGGACTTATTTTTTAAAAAATTCCAAATGTGTGTATTTTAATTATGCTGCTTCAATCCCTGGCTTCTTTTATAATGAAAGGAGAGATTATGATTTTTATAATAGGTTATTATATTGGGATGAAGAATTGCATTGGTCAAAATATTTTGTAAGTTATTTGTCAAAAATAAAAAAAAATAAAAAAAATATTAGATTAGTCAATTATATATATGGGCAAGATTCAAATAAGAAAATTAACTTGAATTTTAATGAAAACAGAAAAAAAATTTCTGTATTTGATATTACTCCTCCCTTTGAAAAAAATAGTGTAACTAATAACATTACAAACTTAAATTATCATAGTGCACAAAATATAATTAAGTTTTTAGATGATATTTGTTTTTATGCTAAAGAAATGAATTATGATATTTTATGGAAACAAAGGTGGGATACGACAAATTACACTTATCATAAAAATAAAAAAATTCATGATAAAACATATATTGAATATTCAAAAAATTTAGTTCTTAGAGAAAACGTTTACAAGTTTCATTCATATATTCCTCCCTTAAAGCTCATAAATATTTGTGATTTATGCATTTCCCTTCCTTTTACGAGCACTTCTTTAATTGCTGACAAGTTTAAAAAAAAAAGTATATTTTACGATCCGATGTCAATTTTAAGTAGTAGTGATATAGCATTACAAGGTGTAAGGTTAATATCTGGCCCAGAACAATTAAAATTATATTTGAAGAATTTGTAATGAAAAAAATAAAAATTGGATACGGAACTGTAAATAAATTTGAAATAAGCAACGCTTCCTCTTTAAGCTTTATAGGTGGGCCGTGTGCTATAGAAAGTAATGATCATGCTCTTTATATGGCAGGAAAAATTGATGAGATATGTAAAAAGTTAAAAATAAATTGGATATACAAATCATGTTACGATAAAGATTGTAGATCTTCGCTTAATAGTTTTCATGGTGTTGGAATAGAAAAAGGTCTTGAAGTTTTATCAAACGTAAGAAACGAGATATCAGTACCAGTTATTTCAGATTTTTCAAACCCTGACTGGGCAGAACAAACTGGTAGTGTTTGTGATCTTGTTCAAGTTCCAGCATATTTATGTAGACAAACATCAATTTTGAAAGCGGCAGCTAAAACAAAAAGACCAATATTATTAAAAAAAGGGCAATTTATGAGTCCTTGGAATATGAAAAATTCTGTGAGAAAGATTGAAGAGTCGGGTAATGATCAAATCATTTTAGCTGATAGAGGAACTTTCATGGGATACAATATGTTAGTTAACGATATGAAATCATTCCCAATAATGTCAGAAACTGGATATCCGGTATGCTTTGACGCCACGCACTCTGTACAATTGCCTACATCTATGGGAAATGTGTCTGGAGGACAAAGAGAATTCATTCCTGCATTAGTCCGTGCTGCAGTAGCATGTGGGATACAGGTGCTTTTCATGGAGGTTCATGACAATCCGAAAAAAGCACTATCTGATCCCAATACAGTTTTAAATATAAAATATTTAGAAGAAGTCTTGGAACAGGCATTAATTATTAATGATGCAAGAAACAAAATTTTGACTAAGATTGGAGAAGATAAAGTTCATTTAAATGATTAAAAACAAAGATATAATGATAAAGGTTGGAGCTTTTCCAATTGTAAAAGAGAATACTATTTTTAAAGAGGCTATTGAAAAAATGTCAGAGTTCAATCTTGGTATTTTATGCATAGTTGATAATAAATTTGAGTTAAGAGGTATTATCACAGATGGAGACTTGAGAAGAATGTTATTAAATATTCAAAAACCATTTTCAGCCTTTTTTGTTGATGATATCATTAAGCATTCAAAAAAAAATCCCATTACATCATTTCCTGACGAAGATATTAAAAAAACATTAATTAAAATGAATTTATCAAAAGTATGGGATATTCCGATTATAGAAAATCATAAATTAGTCGGGCTAGTTCATTTGCATCCAGCAATTAAAAATTTAGTATCAAAAATATAAATGAGAAAAGACTATATTTATGATAAACATGTTGAGTATTTCATTTCTAAATGTGAAGGTTTTTTAAGCCAAAGTTCAGATAAAAAAATAGATCAGAAACACGAAAATCTTTTAGAAGAGTTTAAAAAAATTTATAAAAAAGATAAGAAAAGTTTTATCAATAATTTAAGAAACTGGTCTCATCATGGAGATTTATCATGTCCTCCCCAAATTACATTTATGCATATAAAATATTTAGGCTTTATAAAAACTATTTTTACGTTTATTAAAAAGAAAATAAAATTTTTTGATTTAAAATTTTTCAATCAATCATTTTTTGATGATATAGAAATTTTAAAAGTAACTGGATCGTTAGAAATTTTAAAAAAAAATCCAGTTCATAAAACACCACAGTGTAATGATTTTTATTATTTTGAAAAAACATCATCAAATTATAGATGGAATCGATATGCTTATTTATTAAACAAAATTAGACAGGAAAAGTTAATTACAGATAATTGTAATTTTGTTGATATCGGTAGCTTTTACGGTGGTTTTCAAAGTTATTTAAAAAACTTTTATCCAAAAGTTAATCTAATTCTATTAGATTTTAACCATCAATTATGTAGAAGTTATGTTTTTTTAAAAAATTTATTTCCTGGCTCACAACATACTTTACCTGATGAAATTATCGACTTAGACTTTTTAAATAAAAATCAAAATCAAATTGTATATTTGCCGATAGAAAAAAGAAGTTTATTGAAAAAATTAAAAATTCAATTAACTACTAACTTTTTCTCTTTTGGTGAGATGAAACGTGAGATGTTTAGTGAATATTTTAAATTAATAGACCATTCAAAATATATTTATTCAGTAAATAGGTTTGTAAGTTCACCTTTTTTTGAAAAAACCTATGATTCCGACTTAGATGTAAGGGATTATTTAAAAAATAATTATAGCACTCTTTATTTTGACATATTTCCAATGCATCATTATTTAAATATTAAGAGAAAACTATTAAATAGATATGCAAATAGACCAATAGGCTCACCCTATTTTGAATTAATACTAAAAAAAAATGAAAACAGGCGATAATATAAAAAGTAAAAATGCAAGTTGGTCCTTCAGAGGAGAAGTGTTTAAAAATTTTGACAAACATATTCAGAAATCGGTCCCAATGTATCAAGAATGTAGAAGTTTGTTTCTTTTTTTATCTGACTTTTTTATACAAGAAAACTCTAAAATTTATGATTTAGGATCATCAACAGGAACTTTTTTAAATATGATATCAAATCGTCACGATTTAAAGAAAAAAAAAATTAAATGTATTGGTATTGATAGCGTTGAAGAGATGGTGAAATATTCAAAAAGAAATAATAGCAAAAATCAAAACATACTTTTTAAAAATTATAATATTTTAAAACAAAGTTTTAAAAATAGCTGTATAATTAGTTCATTTTATACAATACAATTTATCTCGCCGTCTAAAAGGCAATTTTTGATAAATAAAATTTATAAAGATCTAAATTGGGGTGGTGCATTTTTTATGGTTGAGAAAGTACGCGGTCCAGATGCAAGATTTCAGGATATTTTAAATCAATTTTATATAGATTACAAAATATCAAAAGGTTATTCTGCTAATGAAATAATTTCTAAATCAAGATCGTTAAAAAGTGTTTTGGAGCCATTTTCTTCTAAAGGAAATTTAGATATGCTAAAAAGATCAGGCTTTAAAGATATTACAACAGTATTTAAATACGGAAATTTCGAAGGTTTTTTGGCAATAAAATAAATGATTTCTAAAAAAATAAATAAAGAAATAAAAAAAAAATTAATAGATAGAAAAACTATTTTTGGAGGGTGGATGTCTTTTTCAGACCCAAGTATAGCAGAAATGTTTTCATCTATTAATTTAGATTTTGTTGCAATTGATATGGAGCACACATCTATTTCTTTAGAGCAAGCAAAAAATATAATTTCAAATTGTAATTTATATAATAAACCCTGTTTTCCAAGACCATCATCTTACGATAAGAGTAATTTAAAACCTATTTTAGACATTGGTTCAAATGGTTTAATTGCAACTACTATAGAAAGTTGTGATGATGTTGAGAACTGCTTAAATAATTTAAAATACCCACCAATTGGTAATAGATCATATGGAGTGAATAAGGCTCAAAATTATGGATTAGCAGAAAGAGAATATTTTAAAAATTGGAATAATTATTCAAGTTTAATCTTACAGATTGAAACAGTAAAAGGTCTGAATGATTTAGAAAATATTTTGGTGAATTTTAAAAAATATATTGATGGTATAATGATTGGTCCATACGATCTATCAGGATCTATGGGTATTCCCGGTAATTTAAATAGTCCAAAAATTATAGAAGCCGAAAAATATATTATTAATTTATGCACAAAAAACAAGATAAGCTGTGGCACTCAATTATCAAGTTTTGATAATAAAATAATAAAAAACAAAATTAAATTTGGATATAATTTTTTAATACTTGGTTCAGATTTGTTTATTTTAAAAAATTGGTGCTTAGAAACACAAAAATTAATACAAAAAGTAAAATGAAAAAATACATAAAACAATATTTTGACTTTAGATCGTCTCTTAAAAACAAAGTTGCTGTAATTACAGCAGGTGGCGGACACTTGTGTAGTGTCTTCGCTTTAGCGCTAGTTAATCTTGGTTGCAAAGTAATTATAGTGGATATACGTGAGAAAAAATTAATAGATATAAAAAAAAAAATTAATAATAAAAATTTAATTTTTTATACTTGTAATTTATTAAATAAATACGATGTCGACAAATTATCTTTACAAATCTATAAAAAATTTAAAAAAATAGACATTCTAATAAATGGTGTTGGAATTAATTCTCCTAAAAAGTTCGAACAAATATCGAAATCCGATTGGAATACTGTATTTGAAAGCCATTTGTTGAGTACATTATTTGGCTGTCAATCATTTGGAAAATATATGAAAAAAAAAAATAAAGGTTCAATTATCAATATTTCATCTGCTTCTGCAGGTCCTCCATTATCTAAAGCATTTGCTTATTCTGCAGCAAAAGCAGGTATCAAAAATTTAACGCAAAATTTAGCTAGAGAATGGGCAAAATATAATATTAAAGTAAATTGCATAAGACCTGGTTTTTTCCCTACAAAATGGAATGAAAAAAATTTTCTAGATAAAAAAAGGGTAAAAAAAATCATGGAACATACTCCAATGAAAAGATTTGGTAAACCCATAGAATTGAGCGGAGCGATTATCTGGTTGTCATCTGATAGTTCATCATTTGTAACAGGTAGCGAAATTGTAATCGATGGCGGTTTCTCATGTATGACAATTTAAATTCAAAAAAAAGTATAATTATTACTGGCGGGAACAAGGGTATTGGATTAGAAATTACAAAAAACTTCTTAGAAAAAAATTATATAGTAATTGTTGGCGGTAGAAGCCATTTAAAACTAAAAAATAAAAATTTATTTTTTGTCAAATGCGATTTGACTAAGTATTCATCGCATGAAAAATTAGCAAATATTGCACTTAAGAAATCATCAAATTTAGTTGGTTACATTAATAACATAGGAATTTCAGAATGGCGAAGTATTGAGAAAGTAGATAATAAGTTTTTAAATAAAATGATCGATACAAATTTAGTTAGTTATTTTTGGGGATGCAAGGTTGCCAAAAAATATATAAAGAAAGGCTCAATAGTTAATATTTCTAGCATCGCTGGAAAGCGAGGATCAAAAAATAATTCCGTTTATTCCGCTTCTAAATTTGCAGTTAATGGATTAACTCAATCTCTAGCTAAAGAATTTGGATCTAAGAGCTTAAGAGTGAACGCGATATGTCCTGTATTAATTAAAACTCCAGGATTAATTAGGGCGTTGAGAAAGAAAGACTCACCAGGCTATCCAAATGTGAATTCTTTTTTAAATAAATTCAAAAAAAATAATGTTGCATTACAGGATTACCCAAAAGCTAAAGATGTCGGTGATTTATGTGTATTTTTAATATCAAATAAGTCAAATTCAATAACCGGCCAATGTATAAATTTAGACTCTGGTGTTTTCCCACAGTGAAAATTGGTTGCATTATACCCGCACATTTAAAATCTGTGCGATTCCCAAAAAAGATTTTATTTAAAATTAAAGGATTGGAGATGATAGAGCATGTTCGAAGAAGAGCTTTATTATCATATCATTTACAAAATAAAGTTTACGTTGCTTCAGGTGACTCTCAAATTCTAAGTATAATAAAAAAAAACAATGGTAAAACAATTAAAACTTTTAAAAATCATCTTAATGGTATGTCCAGAGTTGCCGAAGCAATTAAAAAGACTGATTTTACTCATGTAATTATTTTGCAAGGAGATGAACCACTAATATATCCAGAATATATTAATAAATTTATTCAGCAAATTAAAAAAGATAGAAAAAATAACATTGATAGTTGGAATTTAATTTCACCAATTAATAATTTTAAAGATCTTAAAAAAAAATCCTTTGTAAAAACAAAATTAAGTAAATATAATCACGTAAAAAGTTTAGATAGAGTCTATAATGAAAAAAATAAAAATAAAGTATATAAAATTTTAGGTTTAATTGCATTAAAGAGAAAAGCGTTATTTAAATTAATTAGGTTAAAACCAACTATTAATGAAAAAAAAAAATATATTGAGCAATTAAGGATTATAGAAAATAATATGACTTTAAAAGGTGTAAAAGTACAACTGGCATTACCATCCATAAACGAAAAAAAAGACTTAAAAAAAGTCTTAGAAGTATTGTGTATTAACAAAGTTCAAAAAAGAATATTTAACAAAATTTTTTAAATTAGATGAAAAAAATATCAATAATAGTTCCAGTTTTGAATGAGGAAAAAGTTATCGAACATTTTCATAAAATGCTTAGAGTTGAACTAAATAAAATTAATAACTATTTATTTGATATCAAATATATTTTAGACAAGTCTAAGGATAGTACCAAAGAGAAAATTATAAAAATTGTTTCCGAGTCAAAAAATACTAAATTAATAAGTTTGTCAAAAAGATTTGGTCATCAAATTTCATTACTTGTTGGCATTGATCATTCTTTAGAAAGTGACGCAGTTATTATGTTAGATAGTGATTTGCAACATCCACCTCAAGAAATTAAAAATTTAATTAAATTATACGAAGATGGATACAATATTGTTAATACTTCAAGAACTGATAAATTTAAAAAAACGTTTTTTAGCAATTTTTTCTCTGCATTATTTTATAAATTTTATAGATTACTAACATCAAACGAAATTAAGAATTTTTCAGCTGACTTTAGATTAATCAGCAAAAAAGTTAATCAAGTTATATCTAAAAATTATAGGGAAAAAAATATTTTTTTAAGGGGTATAGTGAATACAATCGGTTTTAGTCAAGTTTATCATAATTATAATGTGGGCGATAGATATGCGGGAAAATCAAAATATAACATTTTAGAAAAATTTAAATTTGCTTTTAAAGGTATAATTTCATTTGGGCCTAGGCCACTATATCTTTTATCCTTTTTATCGTTACTTTTATTTATATTAGTTTCAACAGTTGCAATTTTAAAAGTAGAATTTTTTATTAACCATTTTATTTATTTTTTATCATTTTACTTAATAGTCTTAATTTTTCTATCAACAATGATAGGCATCTACGTTGGGGCATTATATGAAGAAAATAAAGATAGACCCTTATATATCGTTGAAGAAATAATCGAAAATATTGATGATAAAAAATAAAATAAATTTTTTTATTTATTTCATACTATTTTTTACATTTCTTATAAATTTTTTTATTATTAATCATTTTAATAATTTAGGTTTAGTTGCATTTATTTCTAATGACGAAATTTATTTAATTGAACAATTACTTATTAAAATTAAAAAGAACTATATAGCTTTCAATGCCGATATTGCAGAGTATGGAATAGAATTTATTTATTTTTCTAAGATTATTTCATTCTTTGATTTATTTTTTGAATTTAAAGAAATAACAATCTATAAAATTATTACAACTATTCACTTATTATTTTTTGTAGGATTAAACTTATTAATTCTTAAATTATTTGATTTGCTGAAAATTAATAATAAGTTAGCTTTTCTTATTATTTCTTTTAATTGTTTAAATACAATATTTATTCAAAGCTTTACATCTTTGAAACCTGATTTCAATATTGTGTACTTTTTTATAATATTATCTTTCTACTTTTTGATCCAATTTAATTTAACTAGTAAAATCAGATTTTTAAACATCTCTATTTTTTGTTCAAGTATTGCATTTTGTATAAAAATCTGGGGATTCATCATGATAATTCCAATAATTTTTTGTCTAATTAAGTATAAAAAAAAAAATTATGAATTCTTCCCTTACAAAAATTTTTTATTATTTTCAATAATTTTATTTTTATACTTTTTATACTTTGTAAATTCTTTTGAAAACTATTTTTTTAATCATCCTGAATATAGTTCTATATTTCAAAACATTATTTTATTAAAAAATTTTACATTTTTTGATATTGTAAGTACTGCAAGGGATAAAATATTTTTAATATCTTTTATATTTTTACTATATTTATTTTTTTTATTATTGTTATTTCGCACAAAAAAAAAAAAAACTAAGATAAATTTACCTATAAATGTTTGTTTAAAATTTGTTATATTTTCATCACTATTGTTAATACCTTATGTAGTAGATTTTGAAAAATTAATTAAATCAGTATTTTTTTTTTCAAATAGTTTTATTTTTGTACAAAATTTTAATGACATATTTTATTTAAATTTTTTAAAAATTTTTAAAAATTTTTTAAATATAAATTATATTTATTTAATTTCTTACGTTATCATTTTTAAAATATATATAAAATTTGTTTTAAAAAAAAGTATGATATTTTCAAACGAATTTTTAATTTTTTTTATTGCTTCTACGCAAATTTTTATTTTTTATTTAGCTTACAAAAAATTTAATATTGGTTCAAATATTTCAATTTCTTTACTCTTAGCAGCATTAATTATACTATTAAATGATAATAAAATTTTTTTTGAAAATAAAAAAAAATATTATTTGGTTAACATTATTGCAATAATAGTAATCCTATTTTCCATTAAGAGTAATTTCATCAACTTTTATTATAATCAAATTACTTCATTTAAAAAAATTAATTTATTAAAAAATAATATAAATTCATATTTAAGCAGTGAAAAGATGCATAATTACCAAATATTAATCTGTAGAAAAAATCTATCTTTTTTAAAATCAGTTAATATTACAATCTTAAAACACGATGAATGTAAAAAAATAGGAAAATTAGCTAATTCAAAAAAACAATTATTAATATTAAGAAGTGACCAAATTAGAGATCATTACGGCAAAGAAATTAATGATTTAATCAAAATAAATTATGCCAGTTTTTTGAAGAGCTTTAATTATTCTATTAAATGGAGTAATTATACTTATAATGAACAAATTAATATTTACGAACTAATGCATGGACAGAAATAAAGTAGACTTTGATTACTTTGCAGATAATTATAACAATACAATTATAAAAGCATCAGAGTTTATATCGAAATCGAACTTTGACTACTTTGCAAAATATAAGATTAAAAGATTAAAATCCAAAATTAAATTTTCTCCAAAAAAAATTTTAGATTATGGATGCGGTATCGGTAATTTGATACCAGAAATAAAAAAAAATTTTCCTAAAAGTGATATATACGGTTATGAAGTTTCTGAAAAAAGTTTAAATGTTGCCTTATCACGTTACCCATATTTAAAAAAATTTGATGCAAGTAATCAATATGACTTAATAATTTTTTGCGGTGTTTTTCATCATTGTAGTGAAGACGAACAAATTGAAATTTTTAATACTTTAAATATTGTTGCAGATAATTCGACAACAATTGTTGTTTTCGAGCATAATCCAAAGAATTTTATCACACGTAGAATTGTGAAAAATTGTGAGCTCGATAAAGACGCTGTTTTAATAGAGTCCAAAGCATTAATTAATAAGTTTGAGAAGCAAAGTTATAAATGTAAGAAATGCGAATTTATCTTTTTTTTACCACCTGCATTAAGAATTTTCAATTTTATTGAATATTTGTTCAAAAAAATACCTTTCGGATGTCAATATTTTACAATATATAATAAGAAAGATAGCATAAATGATAATAAATGATGAACATTACAATTTGGAAAGTAGAAAGGACGAATTTTTAAATTCTAAACCCTTCCCGCACCTTCAACTAAAAAATTTTCTTAAAAAAGATTTTTTCGAAGATTTTCAAAATACAAAAGAAGATACAACATCAAAAAATTCTGGAAAAAATTTTGAAACGGATGTTGAAGATAAAAAATGGATAAGTAAAAACTCTGAATTGTCGTCTATTACAAAAAAAATAATCGATGAATTATCGTCTGATCTTTGGGCAAAAAATTTAAGAGATTTGACCGGTATTTCAGATCTCTTTTGTACGACTGTAGGCAATACAGACCTTGCAAATTATCATGAAATGAAACCAGGTGGGCTGTTAGCACCACATGTAGATCACTCATCAGAACCTAAAACTGGTTATCCTCATGTATTAAATATAGTCGTATACTTAACAAAAGAATGGGACACTAGCTGGGGAGGCGGCACTGATTTACTAAATAATAAAGGGAGTAAGATCATAACCAAAGTTCCTTATCTGCCCAATTCAGCAGTAATATTTTTGCATACACCTTTTAGTTTTCATGGCGTCAGCAGAATAAATGAAAAGGCAAAATTTGTACGTAAGTCTATTTATATTGATTATTATTCTCAATCTTTTGATCCTTATAAACACATAAATTTAGATTTTAAAAATAAGTGGTTTGAACACGGAACTACATTCGTGCTACCAAAATTCAATTCGTATTTTAAAAAAGAAAATTCTTTGTATAGAAAAATTAAATTAGATTATTTAATAAATAAGTTTTTTAATTAATCAAAACTTGTGACTAAGTTTTTAAAAAGAAATTTTCTTTTATCTTTCTTTTTCTTAATAATAATTTTATCTACATTAGATAACCAAATTATTTTAATAGATAATATTCTTTTTAATAATCTTGGCATAAACAGAATCAATATCAAATGGGTTTCATTCCTTTTTACAATCTTTTTAGCATGTTATTTATTAGCTGATGAAAAAAAATATTTTTCTTATATATACGATCAAAAATATTTCATTATTTTTATACTTTATATCTTTACTTATTCATTAATAAATTTTTTTATATTTTATGAACCTATCCTAAATAACTTTGAAAAGATAAAATTTATATTTAAATTAAATGCAAAGTTATCAATTTATATATATTTTTTTTCTAAAATTATATATTGGTTAAGTCTTTTAACGATTTTTTTTCTTTTTTTTATTATAATAGAAAAATATAATAAATATCAAATTGAAAAATATTTTTTAATATTTTTTTTAATATTTTTATTCTTAAATATTTTTTACCAGTATTCTTTGTTAAATGATTTAAATTATATAATAAAATATCTAGGATCTTATAGTAGAGATTTTGTAGCTGAAAATTTTGTAGGAAAAAAGGTATTATTTGAAAATGAAAAAATTATATTTTCCAACGTTCTTCATGAGAGGTACACAGGTACTTTTAGGGAGCCTTCATATCTTGCATTTTACTCAAGTATAATTTTTTTTGTTTCGTTTAGTAAAAAGATAAATAACACATTGGTAATTTTGATGAGATTAGTTGCAGCACATTTAATTTTTGCAACAGTTTCAATGAAAATTCTTCCTCTTTTTTTATTGTTAATTTTATATTTGAGTATAATTGTAAAATCAAAGAAAGTTATTTTTTGGAATTATTTAAGCCCCATTTTTTTGGCGTTTATTATTAATTTAGTCTTTTTTGATCATGTGTTCAATTTGATCACAAAAAGCTTATATTATATTAATGCATTTTTTCCTGATATTTTCACATTAATTGCCAGTTTATTATATAAATCAAATATTAGTGTTCTAGTTGGTAACGTTGACGCTGTAGACAAATTAGCAACCGGAATTGTAATGAAAAGCGAAAATTTTGAACACGTTGATTTTATAAAAATCATTTTTGGATTTTCTTATATTACAGATAAATTAGAAAATTTTTACCTGTTATTTCTAGGTAAATCGGCTGTTATCCATACATTTTTTGTTAGTGGTATTTTTGTTTTTTTAATTTTGTATCAATTTTACAAAAATATCTTAATTATCAATAAAAAAGAAATTTCACAAAACTTAATTTTATTAATATATATTTTTCAATATGTTTATTTTACAAAAGACACATTTCAAATAGATTTAATTTTAATATATATAATTGCGTATTTAAATAGTAAAAATGAATTTAAATATTTTAAATAAGAAACTACAAAACTTTTCAAAGAAAAATTGTTCAGATCCATATTTAATATGTAATCCTTATTTGTTCATAATAAAGGATCATTTAAACGAAAAGAAAAAATATTTAATTAATGAAAATGGCTTATTAAAAAATAACATAACTTTTCTGAAAAACTTAACAATGAACTTACTACAAAACCTTTATTATTTATTAATATGTATCTTTAAAAAAGATAATAATAACTATTATAATTTTTTAAAAAAAAAAAAATAAAAATAATTTTTTAATTATATCTCATTTAATAAATGAAAATCATTTAAAAAATAAAAACGATTTTTATATGTATAATTTTGAAAAGTTATTACAGAAAAACAATATTAAATATGATTTTTTATTATTAAATAATACTGGCAAAAGTATCAAAGAGATAAAACACAAAAATATACTAAAAAAAATAACCTTTCCACTTTATGGAAATTTATTCGAAGAATGCTATCTTTTTTTGAAACGCCTTAAATTTTTTATTATATCTCTATGTATGTTGAGAAAATCTTTCAAAAATAATTACTTTTTATACTTAGTTGTATGCTTCTCGGCTTTTCACCCTCAATATAGATTTAACCAATTAATATGTTTATACCTAAAAAAAACTTTTTTATTTAAAAAATATAAGTTTGTTTTGAATACTTATGAAGGTCACGCAATCGATAGAATGATAAAATGTGTATGTAAATTAGTAAATAAAAATATTATTAACCTAGGTTATTATCATGGTTCATATTTTGATAATCTTATTACATGTAAAAATAAAATCTCTAGTTATTTACACCCAAATTATATCTTCGTATCTAATCATAATATGAAAAATTTTTTTGGTAAAAATAAATTAAAAACATTCAAAATAAATAAAAAACAAATTAAGTTCAAAAAAAATAAAAAAAAACAAAAAATTTGCGCAGTTTTACCCGAGGGAGTAAAATCAGAAGTTATAATACTTTTAAACATTATTTTAGAAATAGCAAAATATAATAAAAAAATAAAATTTGTATTTAAACTTCATCCAGTTTTAGAAAATAACAAAGAAATAACCAATATATTTAAACAATTAAAATTTAAAAATATTTCATTAATATTTGATGGAAATTTTTTATTGAAAAAATCTAAATACTGCATTTATAGAGGGTCTTCATCTGTGATAGAATATGCTCAAAATGGGTCATTTCCATATTATATGGATTTACCCAATGAAAAAAATACTGATCCATTACATCATTTTGGCAACACTAATAAAAGGTACTTCAAAAATTGTAATCAATTCAATAAGATTATTAACTTAAATATAGAGAGGAATTTACAAAAAAAATTAATAAACTTTTCTAAAAATTATTTTTATAGTCAAAAAGATGATAGTAATAAAATAATAAAATTGATAAAAAAAAATGACAGAATTTAACTTTTCTATTATTATTGCATCCGTTGGAAGACAATCACTATTATCAGTATTAAAATGTCTCAATGATTCCACACGTCTGCCAAAAGAAGTTATAATTTGTTTGCCGCAACAAGATAAGTATGAAATTGATATAAATTCCTTAAACAGTACAAATTCAAAATTTGAGATAAAAATAATTAAATCACATGAAAAGTCCCAGACAATTCAAAGATTACAAGCATTTAAAAATATTAGTTGTGAATTTTTAATGCAAATGGACGATGATTTGTTTTTTGAAAAAAACTTTTTAGAAAAAATGATATTAAAATACAATATATTGCTGAAACAATATTCTGGAAGTAATATTTGTTTAGCTCCATTATACAGGTTTCTGAAAAATAAAAAACCAGTTCACACCTACGGTTTTAAATTTAGAAATAATACAATTAAATTAATTTATAATTTATATTTCAAAATTTTTCATAAATTACCGTTTGGTAATAAGAAATTAGGAAAAGTTTCATGTAACTCTATACCTTTTGGAGTCTACTTTTCTTCAGAAAAGATTGATTTTGTTAAAACAGAGTGGCTAGCTGGTGGCTGTATTTTAATGAATAGTGACAGTTTTACTAATTATAATCATCACCCTTTGATGGGCAAAGCGTATACTGAAGATATTATTAGTTCATTTTTAAGAATAAAAGAAAAAAAAGCTAAACATTTTGTATCTCTTAATACTGATATTTTTATTGAAGATTATGATAAATTTGCAGATATTGAAGTAAATTTTTTTAAAGATACGATAAGAGAATTTAAAAGTAGATTATTATATGTAAAAATTACTAAAGGAAATTATCTATATTTCTTTTTTTGGTATTTTTTGTATATTTTTATGAAGGTTTATAAATATGTTAGAAAATAAAATTCATGAAAGATTAAGTGAAAACTTTGATACACTGAAAGATTTTTTTATGAAATCAAATTTAGATTTTGGATGCAGATATTTTTTCATAGATGATTTACTCCCAGAAGATATTGCGATCAATATTTCAAATAAATTTCCACCTATTGAGAATATGCGCTTTTTAAATTCACATAGGGAAAAAAAATATACCTCAAAAGACTTCAAAAAATTCGATCGTGTTTTAGAGGAGACTGCTTTAGCTTTACAATCAAAAAAAGTTATCGAGATCATAGAGAAAATCACAGGTATTAAAAAACAAGTTGGTGATCAAACGTTTTATGCAGGTGGGTTGAGCTCAATGTCTTATAAAAACTTTTTGAATCCGCATATCGATAATTCACATAATTACCAACAATCCCACTACAGAACGCTAAATTTATTATATTATGTAACACAAGATTGGACTTTTAACGACGGTGGACATTTAGAATTGTGGAATAAAAGCGTGAAAAATAAAAAAATTATCGAGAGTTCATTTAACAGGTTGATAATTATGGAGACTAATCCTTTGTCATGGCATTCTGTATCACATGTCAAAAAATAAATTAAGATCTAGAAATTGTATATCAAACTATTATTTCTCTAAAATCTCACCTACAAGCGAAACATATTCGAATGTAACAAGTTTCAACGGTCGTCCAAATCAAATTATCAATAGAATCATTTGTAAAATAGACAATAGTCTAAGACAGGCAATAAGAATTTTTAATAAAAAAGGATTCTCCAAAGTAGATTTGAATATTAAAAACTAAATTCATTAATTATACCCAATTTCTTTTTTTAATTTTAATCTATTAATATTGCTTAATATTACCTGCACAATTTTTTTTGAAACATCTCCACCAAGGTAATCTTTAGGTTTTTCATAATAAGTAATAGCTTTAATTTTATTTAATGATCTTAAAATATTTTTTTTATCAATTGATGATAAAATAATTGATGAATATTCAATACCCTCATATCTTTCATGTGAATTTCTCAAAGAAATTGCATTAAAATTTAATAAAGATGCCTCTTCAAATAACGAGCCACTATCTGAAATAACGCAATATGAGTTTTTTTGTAAATTTATATAATCAAAAAAACCAAAAGGTTTTGAAAATTTTATATTTTTATCTTTAACTATGATTTTATGTTTTTGTAATTTATTTTTGGTTCGTGGATGTGTAGAAATTAAAATAGGTAAAGAATATTTTTTTGAAATTAATTTTAAAGTTTCAATAATTTCACCTAATTCTTTTTTGTTGTCTACGGTCTCTGCCCTATGAAAACTTACTATGAAGTACTTATTTTTTTTAAGTTTAAGCTTTTTTAAAGCTAAATTAGCTTCAATATTTTTTTTATATTTATTTAATATTTCATACATATGTGATCCTGATTTAAATATATTTTTATGGTGGATACCTTCTCGTATCAAATTTTGTCTCGCTATTTCAGATAGAACAATATTTATATCGCTTATATGATCAATGATCTTTCTATTAATCTCTTCGGGCACTCTTTCATCATAACATCTATTGCCAGCTTCCATATGAAAGATTGGTATTTTAAGATTTTTAGCAACCAACGAAGAAAGACAAGAATTCGTATCACCATAAATTAAAAAGGCATCAGGTTTCTCTTTTTTTAATATAGGATATATTTTTTTTAATATTTGAGAAACAATATCAGAGTAATTGGTTTTTTTAATTCTTAAGAAGTAATTAGGTTTTCTAATTTTTAGATCATTTAAAAAAATTTTGTTTAAATAAAAATCACTATTCTGTCCTGTATCTATTAATACGTGATTAAAAGTCTCATCTAATTTCTTAATAACTTCTGAAAGTTTGATTAGCTCTGGTCTTGTGCCGTAAACAGTAACAATTTTCATTATATATATTTTTTAACAATAGGTTTTTTTAATAAAATTTTAACTATTTCATTAATGTTAATTTTTTCTTCTGTAGCCGATCTATATGACTGCTGTTGTTTAAGATTAACTCCTGTGTCAAAATATTTTTCATAATTTAAATTTCTATCATCTCTTTTAATTATTATGTAATTTTTTTTAATCTTAGCTCTTGACATTTCTTCTTCTGAAGCAAGTACTTCATCAATTTTTTCTCCATGCCTTATTCCAATGAATTGTATTAAATTTTCGTTTTTGTTTAAAATTCTCAATATGGCAACAGCCAGATCTTTAATTTTTAAGCTTTTTGATTTTTGCACGATTGTTTCGCCAGGGTTCCCGTAAAATAATGCAAACTCTAACAATTCAAATGCGTTTTCCAAGGACATAGCAAATCTTGACATATCTTTGCTAGTTACGGTTAATTTACTCCCACTTTTAGCCTGCTCTAAAAATCTTGGCACTATTGAACCTCTAGAGGCTATTACATTCCCGTAACGTATGTTAACAAGATTTGTTTTGTGATTTTCCATAGATTTTGCCACAAATATTTTTTCGGCTAAAGCTTTTGTCATGCCCATTGAATTAATTGGATAAACTGCTTTATCTGTACTTAGTAAAATAGCTTTCTTGACTTTATTAACTATACTTGCCTTAGCTACATTTAAAGTTCCAAGTGTATTCGTTTTGATTGCTTCATCAGGAAAAAATTCGCAAGAAGGAACTTGTTTCAGCGCAGCAGCATGAACTATATAGTCTATTTTCTGAGTATTTCTTTCTACACTTTCGTAATCTCTAATATCGCACAAAATAAATTTTATTTTTTTATCTGTGTATTTATATCTTAAAAAATTTTGTTTTTCTTCATCTCTACTCAATATCCTCAATTCTTTAATAGGTAAATCTAATATTTTTTAACATACAAAGAACCAAATGAGCCCGTGCCTCCAGTAATAGCTATAGATTTATTTTTGTAAAAATTTTTCATTAAACCTTTTTAGTTCTTTTAATAAAATATTCCAATTCTTTAATTTATATTTATACATTTTTTTAAATTTTGATGAATTTAATGACCTATCAAGTCCCTTTGTTTTTTTTGGTATAATTTTAATATTTCTTTTATAAGTGTTATTAATTTTTATAAGTAAGTCTTTTTTACTAATTTTTGGAGCAGAAATATGAAATAATCCAAAATTAAATATTTTTGAATTTATAATTTTTTGTATGATTTTAGCAACTTCCAGTGTTGTTGGTCCTGAGAAATACATATCGCTATATCCAGGTACAGACTTATTTTTTTGGCTCAAGAACCATTCTAGTAAGTTATTATTTTTATATAACTCATGACCAATGCCGGATGTTCTGAGTGTTATGGCGTTAGAATTATTTTTAATCTCACCTTTTTCTTTTGTAGATCCATATTCAGCAGAACTGTTAGGAGTATCCATTTCTCTATAATTTCCTTTTTTCCCATTGAAAACACAATCTGTGCTGAGATGAATAATTTTAAAATTATAATAATTACTTAATTTTGCAAGTAGATGTGGAAATTCAGTATTAATAATTTTTTTGCTAGAGTAACTAACTTCTTTTTGGTGAATTGTATAACCAATGCAATTTATAACATAATTGAATTTATATAATTTTAAAATATTCTCAAACTTTTTGCTAAAATCAAGTAATGTGATTTTATTTTTTATTTTCGGTAAAATTATAATCTTATTATTTTTAAAATACTTAATATCTTTCTTCGAAGATATACCGCCCCAAACATTATTTTTATTTAAATTAAGATAACGAAAAATCGTACTTCCAAATAATCCATTAGCACCCAATACGAATATTTTATTTGTTTTTAATTTCATTTTCTAATTTTTTAATATTATTATTAATATTGAAGTTGTTATCAAAAAAATTTTTTCCATTTTTTCTTATAGTTCTTAATTTTTTTTTATTAAACGAAAATATTTTATTTATAACATCTTCAAAGTTTTTAACTGAATTATGTTTGATAACATAACCACATTTTGATTTAATTAAAAGATTTTTTGCTGCTCCTTCAATCTCTCCTACAATAGGCGTGCCTATTGATATATATTGTTGAAGCTTACTCGGTATCGTATTTTTGAAAATAAAACTTTTTTTTAAACTTAAGAATAAGATCTTAGAATTTTTTTGTAATGTGTTGACATAGTCTTTCTCGATTTGATTAAATAGCAGTACATTTTTAAGATTATATCTTCTAATTTCTTCCTTTAGTTTAAGTTTCTCACTTCCTTCGCCAATTATTATAAATTTAATTCTTTTTTTATTTTGTAATTTAATTGCCACTTTAATTAGTGTATCGAATTTTTGTGCGGTTCCTAAATTACCTGCATAAGTTATACAAAAATTATTCTTTAAAATATTTTCAATTAATTTGTATTTTTTAAGTTTTTTGTAATTGGGAGTATCGTATGAATTATAAAATAGTTTAATATTTTTAAATTTACGATCTTTAAATATTTTTTTGAAACCTTCGGATTGAACAATCAATTTATCAGCTGACGTATAAATTGCATTAGATATTTTGTTTAAAACATAATAAATAATATTATTTTTAATATAGCCAGTTGACCTTACACTGTCTGGCCAAATATCTTGAACCCAAATGTTAAATATACAATTAAATTTTTTTTTTAGATACATGCATGGTATTGCAGATGTAATTGGAGATATTCCATAATTTAAAATGGTATCAACTGAATTCAAAATATTTATGATTTTTTTTTTATAAAAAAAAAAACTTAAAATAAAGGATAAGTAATTTAAACTAATATAAAAAAAGTTTGATTTTTTTCTTAAAAATATTGGTATACGAATAATTTTTATATTTTAATATTTTTCCAATGAAAATAAGTTTTTATATTTTTTAAATATTTTGGGATTTGGATAATGTGGTGTCCCTGTCAAGATTGAAACATTATTTTTTTTGGATAGATGTTTAGCAACATTATTTATTGGAAAGTTTTCTGGCCAAAAGTGCGGGGTTACTATAAGTATATTCATAATATAAATATTTATTTATAAGATTTATGGCAAATGTAAGATTAATTTCATATATATTAATAACTTTATTTTTTCATATTTTATTTATCAAGCTTCATCCTGTTAATTTAGAAGAGCTATTTCTATACGCTGCAGAAAATTTAACATCCAAAACTAATCTTGATTTTTATTTTCAATATCAAGCTAATACCTTACTTTATTCTACTATTTTGCATTACATATCTAAGCCATTTCACTTTATAGATTTAAATATACTATCCAAATTGCTTTCTTGTTCAGGATACATTCTATTAGGTTGCGGAGTTTATCAATTAAAAAAAAGTTCTTATTTGGATTCTAAGTATGATTTAATATTTTTGTTAATAGTAATCAATCCATTAATTTGGACTTTCGGATATAGAGGTACACCTGATTTTATAAGTTTAGCAATTGGTTTTTATGGTTTCTGTCTTTCTTTAGATAAGAAAAAATTATTAGAAAAATTTGGTTATTTTCTTTTAGGTTTATCAATAGCTTTAAAACCACATTCAATAATTTTTTTAATATTTCTTTTTTTTTATAAAAATAACTTTTCTAAAAATATTATTCATAATGTTAAAGAAAATTATTCAAGAGCTTTAATATTACTTATAATCCCAATAATTTTTTTTAGTGGAAATTATATTAAATATGATTTTTTAATTTTAAATGATATTCTACAAAATAATCATAAATTAAATTTAAAAAACATTATTCCTAACTTAATATCATATTTCGGTATTTTAACCATTTTTTGTTTTCCATTTTTTTTTCATTTATTTTTAAGGGATATTATAAATAAAAATTATTTAATTTTAAAATATGGAACAATATATATTGTAATCTTAATACCATTTTCTTTTATATTAAATTTTAATGGCGAGATTTTTTTAGGTTTTTTCTCTACTTTGATAAATAAAAAAATTTACTTAATATTATTAATAATTTCGTCTTTTTTATCTGTATTTTACTTAATAAGATTTGTTAAAAATAATCAAGAACAAGATAGATTACTAGCTATTGCTTCATTAATATTTATTTTTTTAATGTCTTTAAGTAGGCCTTCAGATAGGTATGTTATTTTCTTAATTCCCTTTATTATAATTTTATTTAGACATGAACTGCAATCGAAAATTTTAATAACATTTTGTACTATTTTTAATTTGTTAATTGCAGGAATAATATTTTCTAATTATTACATTAATAGTACTCTAACCAAAAATATAAAAAAAAGTTTAATAAAAAAAAATTTACAGTACGATACAGATTTAGGAAATTTATTTGTTCATGCGCCTGTGTTTAAAAATAAGTATGGTAAATCTAATAACTATAAATTTAAATTATATTTATATAAAAAAGATAAGACGGTGCATGATGAATGTGCACAAGTTTTGTTTTTTAAAAAATGTTATTCAGTGATTAAAATAAAAGATGAATGAAAATATTAAATATTTAAATAATAACGTACTAAGCATCCTTTTTGCTTCAATTCCAATATTTTTAGTATTTGGTCCTCTGCTACCTGAACTAAATATAATTTTATTAATATTAATAATGTTTTATTTAAAAATTTATAATTTTAAAGATTTAAATTTAGTTAAGTTTTCGTGTTTTTTTTTAGTGTTTTACCTTTGTATCAATATTTCATCTTTTTTTTCACCAAATATTCTTTTAAGTTTAAAAAGTTCTTTAACTTATATTAGGTTCTATTTATTTATTTTAGTAATTTTTTTTTTGATTACATCGAATCAAAAAACATTATTCTATTTAAAAAATTCATTACTGATCGTATTTTTGGTACTTTTCTTTGATTCTACTTTTCAGATAATAAATGGTAAAAATTTGATTGGTTATGAGCTTTTAAGACCCAATAATGTGTCAAGAGTTAGCAGTTTTTTGGTGATGAGCTTATTATGGGTAGTTTTGTAGTAAGGTTTTTACCAATTTTATTAGGTTTAATTTTATTAATAGAAAATAACTTTATAAAAAAAAATGTATATTTTTTTTCTATTTTAGTTATCGCGAGTTATATAATTTTAATCAGTGGTGAAAGGTTAGCTTTTATTTATTTAAGTATAATATATATAATTTTCTTCTTTTTATTAAGTTTTAGAAAATTAATTAAAATAAGTTTTTTAATAATATTATTATCTTCCGCGATATTAGTTTTGAATTTTTATCCAAATATAAGAATTATTGAAACGACTAAAAAGCAAATAACTAATTTTGTAAATATTGATAATAAATTAGTTACTATAAAAAAAATCCATTACATAAGTGATCAACATAGAGCACATTTTGATACAGCATATAAAATTTTTGTTGATAAACCTATTTTTGGAATGGGTATTAAATCATTCAGACTTGTCTGTAATTACCCAAAATACAAATCTAATATAAAAAAAATAGTTAGTGTATATGGGAATAAAACAGAATACATATCTTGCTCCACCCATCCCCATAATACTTACATTCAGTTATTATCTGAAACGGGGTTAGTACCATCTATTTTAATATTTATTATTTTTTTAGCTTCAATCTACAAAATTTTTAAAATTATTTTATACAGTAATGTATATCAGGGAAATATGAAAAATAAGCGTGATTTCCAAATTCTAATACTCACTACAATAATAATTAATTTTTTCCCATTATTACCTTCTGGTAATTTTTATAATAATTGGCTATCAATAGTGTATTCAATTCCAATCGGAATCTATTTAGGAACTATGAAAGATTTAAAGGTACAAAATAAATAAATGATTATCATTGGAAGTGTAGTTTTTTTAAATGTAATTTTATTTTTTCTGAATAAAAAAATTATAAAAATTTATAATATTTACGATAATAAAGATCTTAAAAAAATAGGGTTAGTAGGAGGCCTTTATCTTTTTATTAATATCCTTGTTATATTCAATTTATTCTTATATTTTGATAATTCTGAAATTCAAAATTTTATTTGGAATAAAAGAACTTATTTTTCATTCTTTATTTCTATTACTTTTATTTTTATAATGGGATATTTAGATGATAAATATGATCTATCTCCTAACACAAGATTATTTTTAATGATAATGATAATTTTTATGAATTTATTCATTAATGAAAATTTAATAATCGAACAAATTAAATTTAATAATAACTTTTCATTTTACGTTAACCCCAATTTAACATTTTTTTTTTCATTATTATGTTTTGTGACAATAATAAATTTAACCAATATGTTTGATGGTATAAACTTACAAGTAATTCTATTCTCAACTTTTGTAATCATATCATGCTTAATAAATCATAGTAATATTTTATTAATTAATCTTTTTTCAGTTTTGTTATTATTATTTTTCTTAAATTTTAAAAATATAATTTATTTAGGTAATACTGGCTCTTATCTCTTTGGATATTTTTTAGGTTTTCTAATTGTAAATTCTTACAATAGTAATGTAATATTTACCGATGATATATTGATAATATTATTAATACCATTTGTTGATATGTTAAGAGTTATTTATCTGAGGATTATCAATAAAAAACATATATTTCAGGGAGATTTAAATCATATACACCATATTTTAGTGAGTAAGTATGGCTATTTGAGAGCATTATTATTAATTCAAGTTATGATAATAGCACCTTACACAATATATTATTTTAATAAAAATTATTTATTACCAATTCTAGCAACTTTAATAACTTTATATTTTTTTATAATTAAAGAAAAAAAATGAAAATTTACGATTTAGTCATATTAGGTGCAGATGGTTTTATTGGAAGTCATTTTTACTCAAAATATAAAAAAAAAATTAAAATTTATAAAGTTGGTAAGAAGTTTGGTGATTTAAAAAAAAAAAATATTTGGAAAAAACTACCAAAAGCAAAAATTTTATTAAATTTAGCATCAAGAGTATTTGTTCCTAAAAGCTGGGAAGAAATTGATTTATTCATAGATAATAATATTAAAATAACCCTCAATTCACTAGCCTACTGTAAAAAAAATAACTCAAAAAATATTTATATTAGCTCATATATATATGGCAATTCAAAACTACCAACTGATGAAAATGAACAAGTAAAAATTAACAACCCTTATTCTTTATCAAAAAAAATGGGTGAGGATTTGTGTGAATTTTATTCAAATTTTCATGATGTTAAGTCGTTAATTCTAAGGCCCTTTAATATTTATGGACCTAAACAAGATAAAAGGTTTTTAATCCCTTCAATCATTAACCAAATAAAGAAAAAAAATGTAATTATTAATGATATAAGACCTCAAAGAGATTTACTTTATGTTGATGATTTTTGTAAATTAATTTTTCGAACTTTGAATTTCAAAAATAAATTTTCTATCTATAATATTGGTTCTGGTAAAAGTTATTCAATCAGGCAAATAATAGAATGTTTAAAATTTATAACAAATATTAACATCAAAATTATAAATAAAAAAAATTTTCGTCAAAATGAGATTTTAAAAACACAAGCTGGTATTAGAAAGGTAATAAAAAATTTTAATTGGCACCCAACTACTGATTTAAAGCAAGGACTAAAAAGAATTATTGATGAAAAATTTAGCAATTGATGCTCATAATATTAGATCAGGAGGAGGATTATTATACTTAAAAAAAATATTAGAATTTGGAAATCCAAAAAAGTATGGATTTAACAAAGTTATAGTTTGGTCTACAAAAGAAACTTTGCAAGCATTACCAAGAAAAAAATGGTTAATTAAAAAAAAAAATGAAAAAATATTAATACAAAACAAAAAAAAACTAGTTGATTTTGGTATAATATTGCGAACTTATTGGCATATCTTTAAATTTAAAAATGAAGCAATTAAGAATAATTGTAAAGTAGCTTTCTTTCCAGGGGGAATTAATTTTTCCGGATTTAAAAAGAGTGTAGTAATAAATTTAAATTACTTGCCATTTGATCAAAATGAAATAAAAAAATTTCATTTTTCATTTATTTATCTTAGATTAAAATTGCTTAGAGTAATTTTAGATAGCAGTATTAAAAAATCACAGGGAATAATATTTTTAACGTCTTTTTTTAAAAAAAAATTAAGTCATAATATAAATAAAAAAAAAACATCAATAATTAGCTTTGGTGTAGATAAAAATTTTTTCTATAAAGACAAAATTTATAAAAAAAAAAAAATATACACATAAAGACCCTTTTATCGTTGCTTATGTTTCAAGTATTTTTCCATACAAAAACCATATTAATTTGATTAAGGCGGTACATAATTTGCAGATTAAAAAAAATCTTCCTATAAAATTGAATATTATTGGAACTGGTTATAAACATACAATGAATATTTTAAAAAATTTTTTGATAAATAATAATATTAAAAAAAGTAAGATCATGCTCAGCGGATTTATAAATAATGAAAATTTAATATATTTATTAAAAAATAAAATTGATTTAAAAGCTTTTCCTTCTTCTTGTGAAGCTTTTCCAAACATCCTTTTGGAAACTGGAGCATCTGGAGTACCAATTCTTTGTTATAAAGAAGGGCCTTACAAAGAAATATTTAAAAATCATATTTTATATTTTGACCTCAAAAAAAAAAAGACTTAGAAAAAAAAATCTTTCAATTATTTTGCAATTATAATTTAAGAAAAAAGTATTCCAAAAAAATTCAAAAATACGTTAATAAATTTAATTGGAAAAATTGTTCCGAAAAAACTTTTTTATTTTTAAAAAATTTGTGATAAAATCCTTTTTTGATTTCACTGTTGTTTTATTTTTTTTACCATTATTATTATCAATAATGTTAATAATTTTTGTTATAATTTTATTAGTAGATGGTTTACCGGTATTTTATGTTTCAAAAAGAATTGGATTAAACGGAATAAAATTTAATATGATAAAATTTAGAACTCTAAAGAATAATGCTCCAATTGTGTCATCAGAAAATTTTTTAAAATTAAAAAAAAATTATTATACTAAAACTGGAAAATTTCTAAAATCAAATAAATTGGATGAATTGCCACAAATAATTAATGTTCTAAAAACTGAGATGTCATTGGTTGGACCTAGGCCTGCGTTATACAAACAAAGAAAGCTTATTGAATTAAGAAAAAGAAAAAAAATTGACTTAATTAAACCAGGTATAACAGGTTTGGCACAAATTAATAATTATAAGGTCAAAACCTTAAAAGATAAATTATCTTTTGACTATTATTATTTAAAAAATAAAAGTTTTTTTTTAGATATACAAATAATTTTATTAACATTTAAAAGTATTTTAAGACTTCAAAATGAAAAATAAAATTCTTTCGATTTTTTGTTGTATTGTATATTCTAGTTTAGTAGGGTTAATATTTTATTTAATAAAGATAAACGCAATTTCAGACGGTACAGAAGATACAAAATATTTTATATATATTACTATAATAATTATTATTTTTATACTTTTGTTAATTTATCATTTGGTATTTTTCAATTTAAACAATTTCAAAAACTTAATCTTAATGTCTGTTTTTAGTATTATTAGTATACTATTTATGGAAATAATATTTGATTATTCAAATTTTAAAAAATTAATTTATATAAAAAATATTAGCATTCATAAAAATATAAATTTAAAGAAATTATACTTAAAATTATCTAAAAATAATCAAGATTTAAAATTTTCTTTTTCACCAAATGCAATTAATTTAGATTTTAAGAAACATTTTTTTTTTAGTAATAATTCAAATGCAAAATCATTTTTATGTATTGAGAATTCAGGGCCTATTATTATTAATAATGATAAATTTGGTTTTAATAACGATAATAGTGCTTGGTCTCAAAAGCAACCCTATTTATTTATTGGTGACTCGTTTGTCCAAGGCTGGTGTGTAAAATCTAAAAATAATTTTGTATATAAATATAACAACAAAAGTTTAAATTTAGGCGTTCAAAATACTGGTCCCCTTATTCAATTCGCAATCTTAAAGGAATATTATAGGTATATTAAGCCAAAAAAAATTATTTGGTTTTATTATGAAGGAAACGATTTTGATGATTTAAACCACGAAAAAAGAAAAAAAATTCTTAGAAAATATTTAATAAACAGTTTATTTTCACAACAGCTATTAAAAAGACAGCTTGAGGTAGATAAACAAAATGATTTTGCTTTGAAAAAATTTATAAAATTTTCAACCAATAGCACTAATACAAATATTGATCAAAATTACGTTAAGTACGTAAATTTAAAAAACATATTGAAATTAAAAAACATTAGAACTTTGGTAAATAATATATTGTTTAAGGGTTTTTTATATGAAAAAATTTTAGTCGAAGCAAAAAAATTTTCAGAGTTAAATAATATAGAGTTAATTATGGTATACCTTCCTTCGTACGAAAGATATAAGCTAAAAAATAATTTCATTAGAGATATACATTACAATCGTATATTAAAAATTTATAAAAAAAATAACCTTAATTTTATTGATTTAAAAAAAGATTTTTTTGATAAAAAAGATACATTAGCGATGTACCCTCAAAAAAAAAGAGGTCATTTTAATGAAAAGGGTCATGATGAATTATCACAATTCTTAAAGATAAATATTAAATAATTATATTTTTTTATTAAGTAAAATTTTTTCAATCCAACAATATATTAAGGTAAAAACATACATAGATCCAAGCTCTTTTATTTTAAATTTAGCCTTCCCTTTTTTTCTATTATCCCATTTTATAGGAATAATTTTATAATAATATTTTCTGGATATTATTTTTAAAGGCAATTCAAGAAAAACATTAAAATTTTCAGATACTATGGGTTTTAAATTTAAAAGTGTCTTTTTTTTGTAAATTTTAAAAGCATTTGTAAAATCGTTATAATTTGAGAGAAAAACTATTTTTACAAAATTGTTAAAAATTCTATTAAAAAATAATTTTTTTTTGGGATAATTTGAAATTTGAGAATTTTTAATAAACCTTGATCCAAAAACTGCATCAATATTTACATTATTTTTACATGTGTCAAAGTATTCTTTCAAATCATTTATATCATCCGACATATCAGCCATATAAATAACTATATAATCACCTGATGCTTCCTCAATCCCTAAACTTATTGCACCACCCAGGCCTTTTTTTTTATTATCAAATATTTTAATATTATTATATTTTGACTCTATAAGTTTAAATTTAACAAAAGTATCATCAGTACTGAAATCATTAATTAATAAAACCTCAAAATTATAATTATTCATTAAATTATTGGTTATATTAGTTATTGTTTCTTCAATAATTTCTGTTTCATTTCTACATGGAATTAATATAGAAAACTTCATATAAAACTTAATATCATTTATGAATTCAAAAAAAATAAAAATTTTGATCACTGGTGGTTGTGGCTTTGTTGGTTCAAATTTATGTATATTTCTAAAAAATTTAGGATTTAAAGTTTTCTCTTTAGATAATTTATCGAGAAAAGGGTCAAATATAAATAAAAAACGCTTGGAATTAAAAAAGATAAAAAATTTTAAATATGATATTTCAAATAATAAAAAAATTAGATTGTTGCCAAAATTTGATTTTATAATCGATTGTTGTGCTGAACCATCTGTAGAAGCTTCAAGAAAATCAGATAAAGATGCAATCAGAGTTTTTAAAACTAATCTGGAGGGAACACTTAATATTTTATTAAAGTGTGTTAAAGATAGTTCAAAAATTATTTTTTTATCAAGTAGCAGAGTATACTCGATTGACAGCTTAAATAAGTTAAATAAATTTAAAAAAATAATTAAAAAACCACTAAAAATTAAAAAATCCATTGATCTTAAGTTTGATAATCGCTCTCCAAAAACTATATATGGATTTACTAAGTTAGCATCTGAAGAGTTAATTAAGGAATTTTCTTATGCAAATAAAATTAAATATATTATTAATAGATGTGGAGTTATAACTGGTCCATGGCAAATGGGTAAAGTTGATCAGGGATTTGTTAGTTTTTTTATTTGGAATATTTTAAATAAAAGAAATATTAAATTCATTGGATATGGTGGACATGGATATCAAGAAAGAGATCTATTGCACATAGATGATCTAAATGAATTGATCTTAAAACAAATAAGAAAATTTGAAAAATTACATAATAAAAGTTTTACTGTAGGTGGGGGAGAAAAAAATCTAATTTCATTAAAGTCATTAAAAATAAAAATTGAAAAAATTACTGGGAATAAAGTTAAATCAATTCCGGTTAATTCTACATCTGTTTATGATATACCTTATTTTTTAACAAATAATAATATTATTAAAAAAACATACAATTGGGCTCCAAAAAAAAATATCAATAATATTTTAAATGACATATACAAATGGCAAATAGAAAATACTAAATTTATAAGTAAAATATTCAAATGAAAAAATATGTTTTAGTTACTGGATCAAATGGTTTAGTAGGTTCAGAATCTGTAAAATTCTTTATGAAAAAAAATTTTGTGGTACTGGGGATAGATAACAATCAAAGAAAAAAACTTTTTGGCAGCATAGCAGATACAACATGGATTAAAAAAAAGTTAATAAATGAAAAAAATTATTATCACTTTAATGTTGATATTTGTAATTATCAAAGTTTAGCAAAAATTTTTATTAAGTTTAAAAAAAAAATAAAGCTAATTATACATTGCGCTGCTCAACCTTCACATGACTGGGCATATAACAATCCATTACTTGATTTTAGAATTAACTCAGTTGGAACGCTTAATCTTTTAGAACTTTTTAGAAAATTTACACCAAATTCAAAATTTATATTTACTTCAACAAATAAAGTTTATGGGGATAATCCAAATAAACTAGCTTTTGTAGAAAAAAAAAAAAGATTTGAGTTAAAAAAGAGTCACAAGTATTTTAGAGGTATATGTGAATCATTATCACTAGACAATTGTACTCATAGCTTGTTTGGTGTTTCAAAAGCTTATGCAGATCTAGCAGTTCAAGAGTATGGTAAAAACTTTAAATTGAATACAATAGTATTTAGAGCAGGATGTATAACAGGCCCTAATCATTCCGGAGCTAAGCTTCATGGTTTTCTGTCTTATTTGGTTAAATCATGTATTAAATATAAATTTTATAATGTTATAGGTTATAAAGGTAAACAAGTACGAGATAACATTCACAGTTATGATCTAATAAAATGTTTCTGGGAATATTTTAAAAAATCAAAGTATAAAGGCGAAGTATATAATATTGGTGGTGGACGATTTTCCAATTGTTCTATTTTGGAAGCAATTAGTTTTATTGAAAAAAAATTAAACATCAAAGTAAATAAAAAAATTACAAAACAGTCTAGAACAGGCGACCACCAATGGTATATTTCAAATAATTCAAAATTTAAAAAACATTATCCTAAATGGAAACAAACTTTTAGCACTGCAAAAATATTGAATGCAATTATTGATTTTGAACTAAAAAAGTCAAAAAAAAAGGGCATGTAGTTCATTGGTAGAACGCCACGTTGACATCGTGGAGGTAGTAAGTTCAATTCTTACCATGCCCACCAATTAATTATTATTATTTGACTTAATAACTATCTCAAGTATAACTCGTTTGCCTGGTAATTATTGCGAAAGGGCAATACCCGATCCATTTCGAACTCGGAAGTCAAGCCTTTCTGCGCCGATGGTACTTTGCCTTAAGGTATGGAAG
>MDTB01052113.1_pt1 | contig 67195 bp, 59 predicted proteins | sample 811161 | NCBI WGS metagenome assembly MDTB01 (sample SAMN05326650, study PRJNA326480) | marine metagenome | isolation source: seawater | place: Mediterranean Sea | collected 2009
AAAAGCTTAAAAGAATATGATCAAATGATGAAGAAAGTACTCAATCTCCCCATGATTATTAATGGAAAAAAAATTACTTCTTCTAATAAAAAACCAATATCTCCTCCCCATAATCACAAACATATTGTAGCATACTGTCATTACGGATCTAAAAAAGAAGTAAAACTTGCTATTGCAACCTGTATGAATAAAAAAGAAAGTTGGAAAAACACACCATGGGACCAAAGATGTGCAATTTTTTTAAAAGCAGCAGAATTACTAGCAGGACCTTATAGACAAAAAATGAATGCAGCAACTATGGTAAATCAATCTAAAAATATTTATCAAGCTGAAATTGACGCATCATGTGAACTAATCGATTTTCTAAAATTTAACGTTAAATTTTTAACAGAAATTTACCAAAAACAACCCGAGAGTTCTATCGGAGTTTGGAATAAAATGGAATATAGACCTCTTGAAGGTTTTATATATGCAATAACTCCTTTTAACTTTACATCGATTGCAGCTAATTTATGCCTAGCCCCAGTTTTAATGGGTAATACTGTTGTATGGAAGCCATCAGATAATCAAACATATTCTGCAAAAATTATCATGGATTTACTTAAAGACGCTGGCCTTCCAGACGGTGTAATAAACATGGTGCACTGCAAACCTGAAGATGCTAATAAAGTCATTTTTGAACACTCAGATTTTGGAGGTATTCACTTCACTGGATCTACAAAAGTTTTTCAATCAATTTGGAAAGAAATAGGGAAAAATATTTCCAAGTATAAATCTTATCCTAGAATTGTTGGTGAAACCGGAGGGAAAGATTTTATTATAGCTCACAAATCTGCTGAAATTAATGAAGTTGTAACTGCAATTATAAGAGGAGGATTTGAATACCAAGGTCAAAAATGTTCTGCCGCATCTAGAATTTATTTACCAAAAAGCCAATGGAAAAAAATTGAAAAAAAATTAATAAGTGAAATGCAAACTATTAAAGTTGGAGATCCTAGAGACTTTTCAAACTTTGTAAATGCTGTAATTCACAACCGATCATTTGAAAATTTAAAATCAACAATCTTAAAAGCAAAAAAAGATAAAAAAACTCAAATCATATATGGCGGCGGATTTAATAAAAGTGTAGGCTATTTTATTGAACCTACAATTATCTTAACATCTGACCCGAATTATGATACAATGGAAAGAGAATTATTTGGCCCTATTGTAACTATCTATCTTTATAAAGATGAAGATTTTGAAAAAACATTAAAAATAATTGACAATTCATCTGATTATGCACTTACCGGATCAATATTTGCAAAAAATAGAAATATTATCATTCAAGCTTCAAAAGCTCTAGAAAACTCAGCAGGCAATTTTTATATTAATGACAAGCCAACTGGCGCCGTTGTCTCTCAACAACCTTTTGGCGGGTCTAGATCATCAGGAACGAATGATAAAGCTGGATCGTATTTAAATTTATTAAGATGGACATCGCCTAGAACAATAAAGGAAACCTTTGTGCCACCTAAAAACTATAGATATCCATTTCTTAAAGAAAACAATTAAAAAAATTGAAAAAAAAATCAAAAATATTTTCCTTTATATTTAATAATATTTTAAAAATATTATTTCTTTTTTTTATCATTTGGTTATTCTTTTTTGACGAAAACGCATTTCTAAGACAAGTAAAATTAAATGGAGAAATTAATAAACAGAAAAAAGAAATAGAAAGGCTTAGATTGTTAATTAAAAATGACAGCACTCTAATTAGTATTCTTAAATCTGATACATTAAATCCTGATCTAGAGAAAATATTTAGAGAAGACTACTTACTATCTAAACCGAATGAAACTATATATATAATAGAAAAATAAAATGTCTAAAGTTTTTTCACCATTAAAACCATACGAGGAACAATCAAAAAAAGATTGGGTCAAAAAATTTTTAAGTGAAAATCAATCAAATAAAATAGAAAATATTCAACATAAAATTAACAACAAATTATTTGACCCTATTTACTTTAATGATGAAGTCAAAATAAAAAATACATTTTTAAAAAATAAAAGTTGGCTCATATCCACTGATATAATTGTAGATAAAATTACACAAGCAAATAAAAACGCAATCATTGCAATTTCTGAAGGAGCAAATTCAATTTGTTTTAATTTAAAAAACAAAAATATTTCTAGAATTCAAATAAACAAGTTACTAAAAGACTTAAATCTAAAAAAAGTTAATATTGAATTTGCAAATTGCACCAACAGTAAAGCTATTTTAAAATATTTATCTCAAAAAAAAGATAGTAAAAACATTCGAGGATGCATTAAAGGATTAAAGCTAGATAAAAAAGAATACCTAAAAGTAAAAAATTTACTTCCTAATTTTAAATTTTTTTTTATTCAAGTTGAAAAATTGATATTAAAAGAAATTGAAAAAAAAATACCCCCCTACTCAACACACAAAAACCTCCAATTCCATTTTAGATTATCAAATAATTTTATGTTTGAAATTTCTAAAATTAGATCATTTAGAAATTGGTATTCTAGCATATATAATGAACCAGCATTTGTTTCTTGTGAAACAAATGTAACTAAACAAAAATATCATATTTTAATACAAACCACTATCCAAGCATTCGCAGCAATAGTTGGAGGATGTGACTCACTAAATATCATCTTAAAAAAAGAAAACACTTTAGGAGTCAAACAACAACTTATTTTAAAGCATGAGGGATTACTAGATAAAGTGACTGATCCATTTTTTGGCAGTAACTACATAGAAAAATTAACTAATTTTTTAATTCCAATTAATAACAATATTAAAGTAAAAGAAAAAATTGATAGCTGGCTAAGTCCAGAGGGCATCCAAATAAAATCAAAATATTCAAAAAAAGATTTAAAAAACATACAACATTTAAATTTTGGGGCTGGAATTGCTCCTTTTTTAAGAGGGCCATATACAAGTATGTACTGCAAAAGAAAATGGACTATAAGGCAATATGCTGGATTCTCCACTGCTGAAAAATCCAACAAATTTTATAAAAAAAATTTAAAGGCAGGGCAAACAGGGCTATCAGTAGCGTTTGATTTACCAACACATAGAGGATATGACTCAAATCATGAAAGAGTAAAATCAGATGTTGGCATGTCAGGTGTAGCTATTGACACAGTTGATGACCTTAAAAGACTATTTAAAGATATACCAATAGAAAAAACATCTATTTCTATGACAATGAATGGAGCAGTATTGCCGATTATGTCATTCTTAATTGTATGCGCTCAGGAAAAAAAAATTCCAATTAAGAAAATAAAAGGAACTATTCAGAATGATATTCTAAAAGAATTCTTAGTAAGAAACACATATATATACCCACCTCAACAGTCAATAAGAATAGTAAGCGACATTTTTAAATATACTTCAAAAAAAATGCCAAAATTTAATTCAATTAGTGTTAGTGGATATCACATGCTAGAAGCTGGAGCAACTGCAGAATTAGAATTAGCATATACTCTATCTAATGGTTTACAGTATTTAAAAACAGGTCTTAATGCAGGTTTGAAAATTGATGATTTTGCTCCAAGAATTTCATTTTTTTGGGGTATTGGTATGAATTTTTTTATGGAAATTGCTAAAATGAGAGCAGCTAGAATTCTATGGTCTCAAATAGTAGGGAAATTTAAACCTAAAAATCCAAAATCATTAATGCTAAGAACGCATTGCCAAACATCTGGATGGAGTTTAACAGAACAAGACCCCTTAAATAATATAACTAGAACATGTTTAGAAGCTCTTGCCGCAGTAATGGGTGGAACTCAATCACTTCACACTAATGCATTTGATGAAGCTATAACATTACCAACTGAACATTCAGCAAAAATAGCTAGAGACACTCAATTATTTCTTCAAAATGAATCTAAAATATGTGAATTAATTGACCCATTAGGAGGTAGTTTCTACATAGAAAACTTAACTAATGAGCTTATTAAAAAAGCTAAAAAAATAATTGCAGAAATTGAAAAAAATGGAGGTATGACTAAATTAATTGAATTAGGAACACCTAAAAAGAAAATTGAAGAAGCAGCAATAAAAAGACAGGCTCAAATAGATTCAAAATCAATAAAAATAATAGGCTTAAATTCATTTCAAAGCAAAATAAAATCATCAGTTGAAACTCTAGATATTGACAATTATAAAGTCCAAAAAAGTCAAATTGAAAAAATAAAAAAAATTAAGAATAATAGAGATGCTAAAAAAGTAAAGATAGCCTTAGATAATATAACAAAAGCATGTGCAAATAAAAATAAAAATTTATTAGATTTATGTGTTAAAGCTGCAAAAGAAAGGGCAACATTAGGTGAAATTTCTTATGCTTGCGAAAAAGAATTCAAAAGATATCTACCAGAAAAAAATATTACATCAGGAATATATTCCATGGAAATAAAAGAAGATAAAATATTTAAAAAGGCAAAGTTAGTAATTGAAAAATTCTCAAAAAAAAATGGAAGAAGGCCTAGGATTTTGGTTGCAAAAATTGGACAAGATGGCCACGATAGAGGTGCAAATATAATTGCAACAAGCTTTTCAGACATAGGATTTGATGTTGATATAGGGCCGTTATTTCAAACGCCTGAGGAAATAACAAAACAAGCAATTGAAAATGATGTGCACATTATTGGAATATCAAGCCTAGCAGGTGGACATAAAACACTAATCCCAAAACTAATTAATTGCATAAAAAATAACACAAAAAATAAAATTCATATTGTCTTAGGAGGAATAATACCAAAAAAAGACTACGGTTCTTTAAAGAAAAAAGGTGTGGGAAATATTTTTGGACCTGGAACTATTATAGCAGAAGCAGCAATAGAAATTATTGAATCTATCTCAAAAAAATGAAGGTAAAAGAGTATTTAGAAGGAATTAAAAATGGTGAAATAAGCATATTATCTAAAGCGATAACATTAATTGAAAGTTCTAGAGAAAAAGATAGAAAAAAAGCAAATTCACTAATTGATTTATGCTTAAAGGAAAATAGACAATCTAAAATAATATGTGTAAGCGGGCCCCCTGGAGTTGGGAAAAGTACATTTATTAATTGTCTAGGATCATATTTATTAAAAAAAAACAAAGTTGCTATTTTAGCAATTGATCCAAGTAGCAAAAAATCAAAGGGAAGTATTTTAGCTGATAAAACAAGAATGTCAGAAATATCAAATCATGACAATGTGTTCATTAGACCATCCCCAAACCAAGGAAAATTAGGTGGCATAAATAAAAATACGAATGAAAGTATTATTTTATGTGAAACATTCGGATTTAATATAATTATAATTGAAACAGTTGGAGTTGGGCAAAGTGAAATTAATGCTCATTCTATATCTGATTGTTTTATTTTACTTACTCTCCCTAAATCTGGGGATAAAATACAAGCAATAAAAAAAGGAATTCTTGAATTTGCAGACATAATAATAATTCACAAATCTGACACTATCAAAAAAATAGAATTACAAAAAGAAAAAAATTATTTCTCAGACATGTTTAATAAAAACAAGATTATAAAAACATTTTCTTCTATAGAAAGTGTTAATATTGAACAAATATGGAAAGAAATACAAAAGATTTCATTAAACAGTAATAAAAAAAATAAACAAATAGACTTATTACATGATGCTATAAAAGAAGAACTTGAGAGAGAATTTTACAAAAACGAGAAAATTAAAAATGAAATAAATAATTTGACAAATAAAATTAAAATGTCAAATATGAATATTAAAAAAGTTGCGAAAAAATTAGTAAATATTTTTTTAAAATAGATTTTGTATTATGCCTTCTATCGTCACACCTTCTGCCTCAGCTTTGTAGTTTTTTACAATTCTATGCCTTAAAACATCTGCAGATACTGCACGAACATCTTCAATATCAGGAGAGTATTTGCCTTTTAAAACCGCGTGCATTTTTGCGCCAAGAATTAAATACTGAGAAGCTCTTGGCCCCGCCCCAAAATCAATAAATTTCTTAATTTCCTCAGGAGAACTCTCATTATTTGGCCTAGTTTTCCTAACTAATTCTACTGCATAAGAGTAAACATTATTAGTAACAGGTAAACCCAATAGGCATTTTTGGAAATTTAAAATATCCTCTAAATTTAAGACTTTACTAATTTCCTGATGATTAACAGAGGTATTGCTTTTTACAATTTGTAATTCTTCATTTAAATTTGGGTAATCAACAACTATACTAAACATGAATCTATCTAATTGCGCTTCAGGTAAGGGATAAGTACCTTCCTGCTCAATAGGGTTTTGCGTAGCTAAAACAAAAAAAGGACTATCCAGTTTATATGTTTTTCCAGAAACAGTTACAGACTTTTCCTGCATAGCTTCTAACAACGCGGATTGAGTTTTGGGTGGAGTTCTATTAATCTCATCAGCTAAAATAATATTTCCAAATAAAGGACCTTTTACAAATTTAAAATTTCTATCATTATCAATAATCTCTGCACCAATAATATCTGATGGCATTAAATCCGGAGTAAATTGAATTCGATTAAAATGAAGACCTAAAGTTTTTGAAATTGAATTAACTAACAATGTTTTCGCAAGACCAGGAACTCCTATAAGCACAGCGTGTCCGTTTGAAAAAATAGTTATTAAAAGCTTGTCAATTACATCTTTTTGTCCTACAATAACTTTTGAAACTTCATTTTTAATATTATCACAAACACGAACTAAATTCTCAATAGATTGAATATCTGTATTATTTATTTCCATAAAGTTTATTATTTTTTTTCCCAGTTATATTTGAATTCAAAATTTGAAAAATCTTCATCAATATGTATAAATGTATTTTCAATCTTCAAACTAATCCAATCTGATAAAACATTTTGTTTTTTAAAATTCTCTGTATAAATTTTTAAAAGATTGAAATCTTCTTCAACATTTGCAAAATGAGCATCTTTTTTTTGAACTAATTTAATTAATCTGTATCCCTCTTTCCCGTCCTGACTTTTATAATAAATAGGATCTGAAACATCTCCTTCATTAAGATCAAGAACTTTTTTCTTTATTGAGGGATCAACTTCATCTATAAAAAAATTAGATTCGCCAGTTTGTGCATTTATTAATAAACCCCCATTATACTTTGTAAATTCATCATCTGAGAATTTCTTTGCAGCAATAGCAAAAGAAGTTATAGAACTTTCAATGTCCTCTTTTAATGATATTAATAAATTTTTTGATTCATTTAATTCATTAAAGAAAATTTTTGGAACCATTAATATATGTGCAAAATCAACCACCCCACCTTTTCTATCTAAAAGTTTTGCAAAATGATAACCATATTCCGTTTTAAAAACGTTTGATAATTCACCAATAGAAAGACTAAAAATTACTGATTCAAATTTTTTTTCTAATTGGCCTTTTTTTATTCCAAAATACTCGCCTCCTGTTCTAGAAGAACCTGGGTCTTCAGAATATAAAATAGCCATAGTAGAAAACTTGTCACCACTGACTATTCTCTCTCTAAGATTATTCAACTTACTTTTAGTTTCAAGAATTGAAGAATCTGAAGGATTAGGTAAAACTAATATTTGAGCTATTTGAAATTGATCCTCTAAATATGGCAAACTATCTTGAGGTGTTTTTTTATAAAAATCAATTATTTCTGAAGGAGTTACATCTACAAATTGAGTTATTTTTTGCTGCATCATTTGAGCCGTTAATTGCTCTCTAATATTTAGAGACAACTCATCTTTGATTTGTTGAATTGATTTGTCAAAATATTTTTCAACTTTCTTTACGGATCCAATCTGAGAAATAATATAATCTAAACGTCTTTCTAAATTATTACTTATTTCTAAATCGCTAACAACAACACTATCAATTTTAGCATGATATACAAGAAGTTTTTGAAATAACAACTCTTCTAAAACTTGTTTTGTAGTTGATGAATCCGAAACATTAATACCTGATTGAGATTTATATTGCATAATATTCTCTTGTAATTCACTAAAGAATAAAACTTCATCTCCTACCATAGCCACTACACCATCTAACTTTATCTTTTTATCTTGAGAAAAAGATAAAGAAAAAAGGATTAAAAAAATTGATAAAATAAAGCTACTTTTAGTCATTTAAATTTTATAAAAAATTAATATACAAATTTTCTGAAGACAAAGTTTACTGTTGCTCAGTTGTATATGTTTTTCCCCTCCAAATAAAATAAGTTTCTTTTGAAGAACCTAGTTTTTTAACCGCAGTTCTATAAGCTTGTGAAAAAGAACCCTCATATATAGGAATATCATCAATTTTTTCTTCAAAATAATTAATTTCATGTAATTTATTTTGCTTTAAAAGAGATAACACATTTTCATTAATATTAACTTCGTATTTTTGTTTTAATATATCAAGCCACTCTTTTTCTAAATAGTTTTGATACTCAGAGATAACTAATCCTTTTATTGAATTTAATGGTTTAATAGATTGTTGTAAATTTTCCTTAATCATTTTAAAGTAAAAAATACCTACTGAATCATATACCATTCTGATTGGTTTATCATTTGCTACTATAACCTCTTCATATATTTTTAAGTTTAAATTAGATTTCTTGTTGAACTTCTGAGTTAAATACTCATCACTTAAACTAACATCCTTAGAAATATGTTTTATAAGTTTTTTATGATTTTTTTCATCATATGTCTCATAAACTTTTATAACCATTCTTTCGGGTTCAAAATATTTTTCTGAGTATTCTTTACTAACTAGAGAGTTATAAAATTCTACAAGACCTAATGTGTCCTTAACTGCTTTAGACCAAACTTTTTCATTCATAAGATCAAATAAAAGAATCCCATCATGGTACTCATCCATTAATAATGAAAATTCTTTATAACGTAGCTCAAGGTTTTTATTTTCAAAATTAATTATACTTTGTTCAACAAACATTCTATATAGCTCATCAATTATTAATATTGAATTCTCTTTATTTCTAAAACTTTTCTTAAAATCAAAAATAAAATTAACAAAGTCACTTTGGTAATAATAAGTTTTTTCATCATTAAAAATTAATGAAAATAAAACTTTATTAGATTTAATTAATAAATCAGATGGAGATTTAGCTTTCAAAAAACCTTGACTTGACATATTATAAAAAACATTTAAATATTTTTTACTTTCTTTAAAATCATAAAAATTTTTACATCTCTTTATTAAAGCATCTCGGCTTTTTTGAGATCTAGAATCTTTTTCAACCCTTGACTTAAGAGTTGATTTAATTTCAGCAAATAGAGGAAGCTCTTTTTTTTCTAGCAATTTAATTATATGCCAACCTGCTGGTGTTTTTATAGGTTTAGAAAAGTCTCCAATATTTTTTATTTCAAATGATGCATCAGAAAAAGACTCATACATATTAACTTTGTTAGTTACACCAAACCAATCAAGCACCCCACCTTTAGATCCAGATTTTTTATCATCAGAATATTTTTTTGCAAGATCTTCAAAACTTTCTCCATCATTTAACAATTCATATATTTCAAATATTTTCTCCCTAGATAGAGAGTCTGAATTATTCTTAGGTTTTTTCTTATCATTAACAATCATAATATGCGCAACTTTTACATCGCCTCTTGATTTTCTTTTATCATTTACCTTTAAAATATGATAACCATAATTAGTCCTGACAGGCTCTGACAATTCTCCTTCATTTGTATTATAGGCAGCTGATTCAAAAGGGTAAACCATTCTTAGGGCAGAAAAATAGCCTAACTGTCCTTTATTCTGAGAAACAGATGGGTCATCAGAATATTTAACTGCTAAATCTTCAAAAAATGCACCATCATAATATTCTTTTCTAATTTTTTTTATTTTATTTAAAGCTCTTAAAGTATCATTTGGAGAAGCAGATGGATCTAAAGAAATTAAAATATGACTAGCGTTAATTTCAAATTTCAATCTATCATACGCCTCTTGTAATAGCTCATCTGTTACTTTTGTGTCGTTTAGATAAGATTTACTTAATTGATTTCTATATCCAGCTAATTCTTTCTTAAAAGATGAGAGAGTGTCCATTCCTAAAGATTCAGCTTCAATTACTTTTAATTTAAAGTTTACAAATAAATTTAAATACTCGTCAATTTCATCCGATTTAACTAATGTATCCGAATCTGTTCTATTTTTGTTATATATATTCAAAAACTCAGATGGGAAAATAATATCTTCTCCTATTTTCATTAAGTATTTGTCCTGAGAAAAAACTAATGAATAAAAGAAAATTGAAAAGAAAAATAAATACTTCATAATAATTGAATTTTATCTAGAATAATTTGGTGCCTCTCTTGTTATAGTAACATTATGTGGATGACTTTCTTTCATACTAGCAGAGCTAATTTTAATGAACTTAGCGAGTTTCAAATTATTAATATTACTTGCCCCACAATAACCCATACCCGCTTTCAATCCTCCAATATATTGAAAAATGGATTCCGATAACTTTCCTTTATAAGGAACTCTTCCTACAATTCCTTCAGGTACAAGTTTTGATATATCTTTCTTATGATCTTGAAAATATCTATCACTTGACCCTGACTGCATTGCTTCAATAGACCCCATACCCCTGTAAGATTTAAATTTTCTACCTTCAAAAATTATAGTTTGACCTGGTGACTCTTCCAGACCAGCTAATAATGAACCCAACATTACACAATCTGCGCCAGCTACAATAGCTTTTACAATATCTCCGGAAAAGCGTATACCTCCATCAGCAATTAAAGGAATTTTATTATTTTTTAATTCAGAAAAAATATTACTTATAGCGGATAACTGAGGAACACCAATTCCTGAAACTACTCGAGTTGTACAAATGGAACCTGGACCAATACCTATTTTAACTGCATCTGCATTATTTTTAATCAATAGCTTAGCTGCTTCTGTAGTAGCAACATTTCCTACTACACAATCTATATTTTTAAAATTCTTTTTAATTTCTTTTAAAGATTCTATTACTAGTTTAGAGTGAGCATGAGCAGTATCTATTACGACAGCATCAACACCAGCATTTACTAAGGCAGAACATCTTTCAAATCCATCTTCACCTACACCAATTGCAGCAGCAACTCTCAATCTGCCAAAACTATCTTTACAAGCATTAGGCTGTTTTTTAACCTTCATTATATCGCGAAAAGTAATTAACCCAATTATTTCATTTTTCGAATTAACAATTGGTAATTTTTCAATTTTGTTTTTTTGTAAAATTATTTCCGCCTCAGATAGAGAAATATTTTTAGTTGTAGTAATTAAACCTGAGGAAGTCATCACCTCTTTAATTGATTTATTATCATTTTTTTCAAATCTTAAATCACGATTTGTTACAATACCAATTAATTTTTTTTGAGAAGACAAAACTGGTATTCCACCAATTTTATACTTACTCATAATCTTTTTTGCATCAATAACTAAAGAATTATCTAAAATAGTTATTGGATTTAGAATCATTCCACTTTCTGCTCTTTTAACAATTTCAACTTGGTTAACCTGATCTTGAATTGACATGTTTTTATGAAGAACTGAAATACCCCCCTCTCTCGCTAAAGCAATCGCCATAGAAGACTCTGAAACAGTATCCATAGCTGAAGAAACTATTGGAATATTTAACTTGATGTTGGATGAAAAAAAAGTACTAGTATCAACATCTTTAGGTAAAATATCAGAATAAGATGGGATGACTAAAACATCATCAAAAGCAAATCCCTCAGAAATAATTTTTTTACCTTTCATTACAATACAAAATATAAGGATGCAAAATTAAAAATTTTATAACATAAAATGGCCTATTATCACCATATTTTTTCTTCTGGAGGACCACAAGCAACAAAAGAAATATCTTCAATATTTAAATACTTAATAGCTAAATATTGAATTTTTTCAGGAGAAATAAGGTTAATTTCTAAATTTAATTTTGAAAAATAATCAAAGTAAGAGTTGTGTTTTTTTAAATCTCTAAAAACACTTACTTGGGAAAATAAACCATTACAATTATGTAATATATTGCCTAACATATATGATTTTACTCTTTCTAATTCATTTATTGAAACTTTACTTTTTCTTAAAGAGTTAATCTCATTAATAATTTCAGAATAAACTTGCTTAGTGTGCTTAGATCCTGCTTCAGTTACTATATTTAATTCACTATAAAATTCCTCAGTAATTAAAAATGCCCCTACACCATATGTATACCCCTTTTCCTCTCTAATATTCTTCATTAACCGAGAACCAAAATACCCTCCTAAAATTGTAATTAATATTTTTAAACCAAAAAAATCTTTATGATGATGACCAGGTAAAATTCTACCTATTCTAAACGCTGTTTGTAATGCATTTTTTTTACTTACATAAACACTAGAAGGATTATTAATAATAATATTTTTCATTTCATGAAAATTTGAAGACTGAAATGAATTAGGAAAATTATTTTCTAAAATTTCTTTTATATTTTTCGGAAAGTCACCTGAAATTAAAATATTCAAATTCTTAGTTTTTTTATCTCCTCCTATTTGAAAACTACATATATCAGAATGCGTACTTTTAAAATCTTCAGAATTTAAGTTGTCGAAATCATTTAAATTTATTCTTTTACCAAATGGGTGATCTTTGCCATAAATTATTTCTTTAAACTTTGTTTTTGCTTTTTCAGTAACTTTAATTGATGATATATTGAATAACTTTTTTTTATTTTTTAATTTATTTTTTATTACATCATGGGGAAAGGTTGGAAAAAAAATACAATCAGAAATAATTGGCACAATTCCTTTGATAGATTTTGACAAAATATGTAAAGAGCATTCGAAATGCCTTCTGTTAAAGGATTTTGAAAAATAGCCTCCACAAGAATCAATTTCACTATTAAGCTCCATTTCGCTAAAATTATTAGTTCCACAATTCAAAAAAGAATTTGTGGCAGAAATTTCTAAACTTGATCTAGTGTTTAAAACAGTTGAATCTACATCAAATATAAAATCAATACCCATAACCGAAGATCCTTTCTTTGGAAAAAAATAAATTGGTATTGAATCAAATAAATAATCCTTTTCAGGATTTAAAAAAAATGGCTTATTGATCTTATTTACTTTTAGATTCTTCATTTTTACATTTTTCCATAATACAATGAAGTACAATTTGAAGGTAAAAATATTTTTCTTGCTTCATTTAAAATATCCTCTCTAGAAATTGAGCTAAAACTCATAAAATCCTCATTAATTAAATTTGGATTTCCTAAAATTGCACCAATTGCTAAATCAACAGCTTTATAAGAATTATTCAACAAAGAAAATCGTAAAGCAGATTCATTTTTTTTCTGAACTTTACTTAACTCTTCTTCACTTACAAGAAAAGATGATAATAAATTCAATTCGTTAAATATACTTTCTTCAGCTAAAGAATAATCAATATTATCATTTAAAAAACCTTTAATATACAATAAACTTGAATCAAAATCTTCACCTAAATAAGTTTGTATTTTACTAAATATTTTCTCTTTCTTAACTAAATTATTATACAGCCTTGAAGAAGCCCCAGAGGAGAGAATATAAGAAATTAACTTAGATACATAAAAATTAAAATCAAGCCTTCCACCCATATGAAATGCAAGAACAATACATTTTGAGGGAACATCTCTTTTTATTTTTAATTGAACTTTTTCTGTTTTTTTTGGCTCAAATAAATACTTATTTCTAATTACTTCCCGAAAAGGAATTGATGAGAAATATTTAGAGACCATTTTTTTTACTTTATTAAAATCAATATTGCCAGCTACAACTAAAACTGCATTACTAGGAGTGTAAAAATTTTTATAAAATTGATTTACTATATCTAATTTAAATTTTTCTATATGAGCGATTTCTTTTCCTATAGGGCACCAGCTATAAGGATGTAGGTTATATGAGGCTGCACGTAATAGTAAATGCAGATCACCATAAGGCTGATTTAGATACATTTGCTTAAACTCCTCTACAACAACATTTTTTTGTATATCAAGACTTTTTTGAGAAACATTTAAATTTAACATTCTATCACTTTCAATATATAATGCATGTTCTAAATTATTTGAAGGAATTGTTATATAATAATTTGTAATATCACTACTAGTAAATGCATTATTTTGAGCCCCAACCTTTTCTAGAAAATCATCGAAATTTGGATGATTACAGGTTCCTGAGAACATTAAATGTTCAAATAAATGAGCAAGTCCAGTATAATCTGGACTCTCATCTTTCGAGCCAACATCATATAATAAATTCGTAGTAACTACATTACTATCAGTGTCTAAATGTAGAATGACTCTTAGTCCATTATCGAGGGTGAAAAATTCAAAATCAGTATTCATTTAATTTATTTCTAGTTTTATAAAAATCATTTATTATTTCCATAACAATCTCTTTAGCGGGTTTAATTTGATCTAAATAACTTGAAATTTGACCAATTTCTAATTCACCATCATCTATATCCCCCTCAAACATTCCCTGTTTTGCTCTTCCTCTTCCTAATAAATTCTTTATATCTAATATAGATTTTTTTTCTAGGTAAGCATTTTGTATTTCCTGATAAAATTTATTTTTAAGTAACCTAACAGGAGTTATTTCTTTTAGAGTTAAGGATGTACCTCCATCTTTAGATTTTAAAATAGCGTTTTTAAAATTTAAATGAGCAGAACTTTCATTTGATAAAACAAATCTACTTCCTATTTGAACTCCCTCTGCACCTAAAGACATAGCAGCACACATAGTTTTCCCAGTACCAATTCCTCCGGCGGCGATTATAGGAATATCAATATATTTTTTAAGTAGCGGCAATAAACAAAAAGTTGTATTTTCATCTAAGCCGTTATGACCACCTGCTTCAAAGCCTTCTCCAACAATTGCATCAACTCCAGCATCTTGAGACTTTAATGCAAATTTTAAATTTGAAACTACATGAACTACAATTACCCCATTTTCTTTTAATTTTTCTGTCCATTTACTAGGACTACCTGCAGAAGTAAAAACAATAGGAACTTGATGTTTGATAACTAAATCAATATGTTCTGAAACATTTGGGTACAATAAAGGTATATTAACAGCATAATTATTTTTTGTGGCTTTTTTACATTTTAAAATATGAGTGCTCAATATTTCGGGATACATAGAACCGGAACCTATAATCCCTAGTGCTCCAGAATTACTAACAGCAGAAGCTAATCTCCAACCACTACACCAGACCATTCCCGCCTGAATAATAGGAAAATCTATGTTAAATAAATCAGTTATTCTAGTTTTTATCATTTACATTTATTCTAAAAATCCATTTTTATAATTCATACTCTCAATTAGCTCCCCTCTTTTATTAAACAATTCAAATTTACCATGTAATTTATCATTCAAATAATTTTTAATATTTTTTACTTGACCATTAGAGAAAAAAGATTTAGATATTCCATTTTTTTCGCCATTTTCATAAGTATACAAATCAGTTAAAACCCCATTATAATAAGTAAAATAAAGACCATTCAAAAGACCTTGTATATAATTTTCTTTAATAATGATATTTCCAGAATCATCGAAATACTCCCAAGTTCCACACCTTTTTTTAGAACAATATTCACCTAATGTCTTAATGTTTTTGTTTGAGTAATAAATCCTAACTTTTGCACTAACACCATCTTCAATATATAACAATTCCATTTCTAAATTTCCTGATTTATAGTAGTATTTAAATATACCCGTTTCTTTACCGTCTTTAAAAACACCTTCATATCTTAATTCACCCGTTCCATAATATCCTCTCCACTCACCCTCTCTATTTCCAGTATCAGAAAATTTGTTCTGAGAAAATGATTGAAAACAGAACAAAAATATTAATAAAAAATAGTGTAACATAACTAAATCTTTTCATTAATTTTCTCAAACGAATAAACTAATTTTGACCATGAGTATTGTTTTTTAATTTGTTTAATTTTATTTACAAAATCTAATTCTCTGTTGTTATCAAAATAATCTATTATCGCTCTAGTAATTTCATTTGATTTTGGCTCAATAAGATAGCCATTTTCTTCATTTTTAATGTATTCACTTAATCCACCAACATTAGTTGCTAAAACAGGTTTATTGAAATGAAATGAAATCATAGATATTCCACTTTGCGTTGCAGACAAATACGGTTGAACAACTAAATCAGAAGCACAAAAAAATTTATTTACATCATCGTTGTTGATATAATAATCATATATGTGTACTGATTTAGTTAAGTTTAAATCTTTTATCTTTTCACGATAATCTTTTTCATCTTCATAAAATTCGCCAGCAATTATTAATTTTATTTTTCTATCAATTATTTTTTGATTAGACATCGACTCTAACAATAAATCCAAACCCTTATATTTTCTTATGAAACCAAAAAATAATATGTATTTATAATTTGGAGAAATATTTATTTTTTTCAACGCTATACTTTTCTCTAGTATTTTACCAAAATTATTATAAATAGGATGTAGTGATTTGAATATTGGCATTTTAATCTTAAAAGATCTAAGATCATTTTCTACAGATTTAGACATCACAACAAAACCATTCATTTTTTTTATAAAAAAACGAATTAACATGTTTTGAAAAGGAATTTTTTTGTGTGGAAAAACATTATCAACCCACGCAATTTTTTTTGTTTTCTTTAAAAAAAATGCAATAAAGCCTAAACATAAAGCAAAAAAAGGGTTCCAAAATCTAAAGATTACATAGTCTGGTTTTTTAGAAGCAATATATTTAGCAGTACAATACCAAGAAATTGGATTAATAGAGTTTATTTTAGAAATGGCATCAAGAGATCCTTTTTCCAAATTATTAACTGTTTGTTTTTTTCCAGGAAATAAAATTGTTGGGTATTGTAATTTATATGAAATAATCTGACAACTAATCTCTTTTTTAATATATTCTTTATATAAAAGCTCTGTGCTTTCGGCAATTCCTCCTCTTAAAGGATAGACGGGTGAAATAATTATTACTTTTTTCACTATACTAAAAACCTATTTTTTCCGAAATCTGATTAGTTTTATTTTTTTTATTTCTCACAATCATTTCTGCTAAAAAACCTGTTAAAAAAAGCTGAGAACCTATAATCATAGAAAGTATTCCTAAAAAAAAACAAAGGTCTATCAGTCATGTTATAATAATTAAGAAAAATTTTGGAATAACTAAAATATACAGCAATAAAAAACCCAATTAAAAAAAACATCACCCCTAAAAGTCCAAAAAAATGCATTGGCCTATCAGCAAATTTATTCAAAAACAAAATCGTTAATAAATCTAAAAATCCGTTACTAAAACGTTCAACCCCAAATTTACTTTTTCCATGCTCTCTTTCTCTGTGATTAACTTCAATTTCACCAATTTTATTATATCCTTTTCTTTTTGCAAGCAAAGGAATATACCTATGCATCTCCCCAGAAACAGTAATACTTCTAACTACTTCCAGTTTATAAGCCTTGAAGCCACAATTAAAATCATTTAGTTGAATTCCCGAAAAAAATCTAGTAACTGAATTAAAAAGTTTAGTTGGGATCGTTTTAGCAATTGGATCTTTTCTTCTTTTTTTCCAACCAGAAACTAAATGAAAATCTTGATCTAAAATTAACTTCATAAACCTCGGTATTTCTATTGGATTATCTTGAAGGTCAGCGTCCATTGTTATAACAACTTTTCCCACAGCATATTGAAAACCTTCATTTAAAGCAAAAGATTTTCCCATATTTTTTCTAAAATTAACACCTCTAAATAAAATATTATCATGTGCCCTGCTAACCATCTCTTTTATTTTATTCCATGAGTTATCAGTACTTCCATCATTAACATAAATGATTTCAGTTTTTATATTGTTTTTTTGACAGACAGAAACAATTTCTTCTCCTAAAGCAATAATTGAATCACTTTCATTAAAGAGTGGTATTATAACAGAAAGGTCCATTTAATTTTGTTTTTTTAAAATTGACGCTAATAAAAAACTATACGCAATTAAAGGAGTTAAAGAAAAAATAAAAGACGAAAAATTAAAATCAGAAAAGCCTTTAAAATGCAAAAAAATAGAATAACTAAAAACAGCAATTAATAAAGTTAAAAATGTAATAGAAAAAGAACTTCTAAAATCTAAAGAAACTACTCTTTTTCTATAAATCCATGTGGAAATAATTGGATAAACAAATAATAAAAACCAAAAAAGATATATAACATTATTCGTCATCCCAAACAAGAATATTGGAAATGAAACTAAAGACCCTAATGCAATTCCCGAAAAAAAAGCATAACTCAATAAATCTCTTGATATTTTCTTGTAATTACTCACTAAAAAAAAAACTTCCAGCAAATATAATCAATTAATCTTGAGAAGATTAATAAATGAAAAGATAGACATATGAAAATTAATTATTATTTTCGTGTTGGGCAAGTCTTATACAACCAGCTCCCATCAAAATTCCCCAGGACCGGAAGGTAGCAAGGATAGATGGTCGTAGCGGTGTGATATAAGTAGCTTGCCTTTTTTTTTTGGAAAAAATTTAAATGTCTTCGAATTTCAAATCTTTATCTGAATCCTCATTTTCAGTAGATTTTTCATCTTCATTTTTATCTTCTTCAGAACTATCTTCAGAACTATCTTCAGAACTATCTTCAGAACTATCTTCAGAAGTGCCTTTTTGATCATCACTGCCTGCTTTATCTAAAGTGATAACATCACGCCCCTTCTCTTTAATAATAAAATCAGAAACCTCTTTTAAAGACTCTAAAAAAGAATCAAAATCCTCTTTGTAAAGATAAATTTTATGTTTTTGATAATAAAAAGAACCATCTTCCTTAGTATGTCTTTTGCTTTCTGTAATTGTCATATAATAATCTTCAGCTCTGGTTGCACGAACATCAAAAAAATATGTTCTTCTTCCAGCTCTAACACTTTTCGAGAAAATCTCTTCTCTCATTTTATTGTCTTTTTCTTCCATGTCAAAAATTTTAAATTTTAGTAAAACAAAACTAAAAAAATATATATAATATCAAATCATTTTATTTTTTTATTTAATAATTTATTGCTTGTAAATCATATATTTTTTTATAATAACCATCAATATTTAATAACTCATTATGACTGCCGCTCTCTGTGATTAAACCATTATTTAAAACAATAATTTTATCACATTTAGAAATAGATGATACTCTATTTGAAATAATCAGAGTTGTTTTTTTACCCTTCAATGAGTATATGTTTGATAATATTTTTTTTTCATTTTCAACGTCTATGTTTGACAACGAATCATCTAATAATAAAATACTAGATTTCTTTAATAATGCTCTAGCAATATTTAATCTTTGTTTTTGCCCACCTGATAAAGTTACCCCCCTTTCACCAATATAAGTTTTTAATCCAAGTTTAAATTTTGAAATATCATGAGTCATGCATACTAAATCTATAACTTTAGAAATTTGCGAGTCAGAAGCTCCAGGGTTGCCAAAAATTAAATTATTACGAATTGTATCAGAAAATAAAAAACTTTCCTGCGGAACATAGGAAATGTTATTTCTTAAACAATCAATACTAATATGATCAATTGGCTCATTGTCAATTAAAATTTGTCCATTATTAACATCTAAAAATCTACAAATTAACTGAGTTATAGTAGATTTTCCAGAACCAACATTTCCAATAATACCTAAGAACTCTCCCTTTTTAACATTAAAATTAATTTTGTCAAGAATTTTTTGATTTTTATATTCAAAAGAAACATTGTTAAATGAAATAATTCCTGATATTTTCTTCGTAATTGACTTTTTAGAAACTATATTATTTCGTTCCGAAAGAAATTCATTAATTCTTTTTTGTGAAGCAGCTGCAGTTTGAACAATTGAAGTAACCCAACCAATAGATGTAACAGGCCATGTGAGCATATTAACATAAATTATAAATTCAGCTATTACACCTATATCAATTTCACCATATCTAACTAACTTTTCGCCAGCCCAAATTGTTAATAAAGTACTCATGCCAACCAATAAAATCATCAAAGGAAAAAACATTGAATTAATTTTTATAAGAGATAATTGACTTTTCATATAGTCACTTGAAGAATTATTAAAATCATCTAATGAATCTCTCTCTGCATTAAAAGATTTTATAACTTTTATTGATCTAATAAATTGCTGTGTCAAATTAGTTAATTCTGCAAGTTTAACTTGAATTAATTCACTATTTAAATTGATAGAATAACTAATTTTATAAATTAAAAAAGATAAAAATGGCAGTGGCACTAAAACCCAAAAGGTTAACTCAGGACTGATATAAACCATTCTGAAAATGACAAATGAAATCAGGCATGTCAAATTTAAAGAATATAAAATTGCAGGACCTAAATACATTCTTACTTTAGTAACATCTTCTGAAATACGATTTAAAATATCTCCTTTTCTATTATTTCTAAAAAAAGACATAGGTAAATATTGATAATGATCATAAATTTCATTCTTCAAGTCAAATTCAATTTTCCTTGAAACAACTATTATAGTTTGTCTCATCAAAAACATAAACAAACCCTTAATACATATAGCAAGCAAAATAAATAAAACAATGTTTAATAACTTATTATTGAAATTTGAAGAAACTTGCTCGCTTGATGAAAGTGATATAAAATCCTCAATGATTCTAAATGCATCACCTATGTACTTAGCAGGTAATAAACTAAAAATATTGGACAATATAACAAATAGCACACCTAATGCTAGTTTGTATTTATACTTTATTAAAAACTTATTCAAATATCCTAAACTTCTCATTTTGCTAATGAACAAATTTTTTTCTTATTAAAAAAAAAGTATTTTTGCTCAGCATTATTTTTTTTGAATAAAATAAATGATAAAAATATCAACATTTAACGAAGCCCTCTCTAGAAATGAAGTTCAATTTCTAGATAAAAAATCATATGCTGGGCATGAGGAAATTTTATTTTGTAATGACCCTAAAACTAAACTCAAAGCTATTATTGCTGTTCACAATACTAAATTAGGCCCTGGATTAGGAGGCTGCAGAATGTGGAACTATAAGAATCAAAATGAAGCTATCATTGATGTTTTAAGGCTATCTAGAGGCATGACATATAAAGCGGCAATTACTGGTTTAGATTTAGGCGGCGGAAAAGCTGTAATTATAGGAGATTCTAAAACAGAAAAAACAGCCGAAATGATGGAGTCTTTTGGTGAATTTGTAGAATCATTAGCTGGCAAATATATAACAGCAGAAGATGTTGGCATGAGCCCAAATGATATGGAAATAATTAGCAGAAAAACAAAACATGTAGTTGGTAGACCAAAAGAGATGGGAGGAAGTGGAGATCCGTCAATTGTAACTGCATATGGAGTATATATGGGTATCAAAGGAGCTGCTAAATTTCGCTGGGGAAAAGATCAATTAGAAAATAAAAAAATTTTTGTTCAGGGCGTTGGAAAAGTTGGAGGATATCTAATTGAATACTTGAAAAAAGAAGGGTGTGAAATTATAATCAATGATATAGATGATGAAAAAATGATGAACGCTGTCAAAAAATATGGAGTAAAAATTATATCTAGTGATCAAATGTTTAATCAAAATATTGATATTTATGCACCTTGTGCTTTAGGAGCAACTTTGAATGATGCAAATATTGAGAAATTAAATTGTGAGATAATTGCTGGAGCTGCCAATAACCAACTTGCAAAAGAAGGTGTCCATGACATCACTTTAAAGAAAAAAGGAATTCTATACGCTCCTGATTTCTTAATAAATGCAGGAGGCTTAATTAATGTGTATTCAGAATTAAAAAATTGGAATCAAGAAAAAACACTCAAAAAAACAGAAAATATTTACGACACAACTATATCAATTCTTTCAAGATCAAATGCGGAAGATATATCAACTCATAAAGCTGCTTTATCTATAGCTAAGGAAAGATTAATTAATTAATATGTTGTCAAGAAATCAAATAAGAATAAAAATATTTCACTGTATTTATTCTTCATATATAAATAAAGACATAAAAGATCAAGAATTTAAAAAAAGTTTTGATAGCTATAAAAATCTCTATGAAAAAATTTTAGAAATACTCATTCATATTAAATATAGAGCCGAATTTGAAATTAATCATGGCCTAAATAAAAACATTGCTACTAAAGAAGACTTAAATCCAAATCAAAAATTTGTAAAAAATAAAATCCTAAATAAAATAGAAAAAGATATAAACCTTGAATGTGAAGAAGATGAGGGAAAAATGATTGCAAAAAAAATATTCTCTAAAATAAAATCCAAAAAACACTATACATCTTACATGCAAAAAAAAACAAATGAAATTGAGGATGAAAAAAAAATTATACAAAAAATAATAAAAGAAGATCTTTTCAAGGTAACTGAATTATTTGATTACTTAGAAAACCAATCAATATACTGGAACGATGATTTTTTTGCTATTCAAATTTTATTATCAAAGATGATAAAAGATTATAATCCATATTCGGAAAAGATTTTCAATTTTAAAAAAATAAAAATATTTAAAAACCCTGAAGACAAAAATTTTGCTAAAAACCTTTTTACAAAAACATTAGAAAAGAAAGAAGAAAACATCAAGACAATTCATCAATTAGCAAAAAATTGGGATTTTGAAAGAATTTCAACACTAGATTCTATCTTAATTCAATTAGCGATTACAGAAATGACCGAATTTAACTCTATCCCACACAAAGTTAGTATTAATGAATATATTGAAATTGCTAAAATGTACAGCACAAAAAAGAGTTATGAATTTATTAATGGCATTTTAGATGCCTTTTTGAAAAAAAAAATTTTAATTTAGTATAACATTATAAATAAAAATATCATGAGAAAAAATTTAATTATTATATGTATAGGTATACTACTTTTAGGTTGCAACAATAGTGCAACTGATAAAATAAATTCAGATACTATAAAAGAAAAAACAACTAATACTAATTCAAAACAAACTTCTCCAGAATTAGTTTTTAACGATGGCGAAGGAGGAGCGAAAATTAAATTTGATATGGAAGTTTGGGAATTTGGAGAAATTAATGAAGGTGATGTTATTGATACTGTATTTACATTTACTAATGTTGGAGAAGAGCCATTAATTATAAGTAATGCAAAAGCAGGATGCGGATGCACTGTGCCACAATGGCCTAAAGAACCTATCGCCCCAGGAGGGACAGGTACAATTGCAGTACAATTTAATAGTAAGGGAAAGCCTGGAACACAAAATAAGCCGGTAACCTTAACAATGAATACTACCCCAAATACCATGAAGTTAAGACTCGTTGGAAAAGTAAACCCTGTTGCTAAATAATTTATGGACCAATTTATATCTGAAAATATTTGGTGGCTTGGATGGGTTGGTATATTTTTTATTTTTTGGTTTTTTATATTAAGACCAAAATTAAACGCTCAAAAAGAAGAAGAGTCATTTAGGAAAAGTTTAGAAAAAGGTCAAAAAATAATCACTATTGGCGGAATCCATGGCAGAATACTTGGAGTTAAAGAAGACACTGTTTTAATCGAAATTGAAGGTGGGGGAAGAATGAAAATAGAAAAAACAGCTATTTTAAAAAATAAACAATAAGAAAATACATCTACATGAAAAAATCTAAATTTAATAGATTTTTTAAAATTGCCACTTGTGTTATTATTTCTTTTTCATTTTGGACATTAAATAAACTCTCTAAAAAATCCAAAAATAATATTTCCATAAAAGTCAACATCATAGATTTACCTGAAAATATTGCATTAGATTCTGTTTCCTCAAAACAAATAAACTTAAAGGTTTCTGGTGTTGGAAGTCTAAAAACAAGAAAAGAAGAAATAAATATTAGTGCTAATAATATTTCAAATCAAATGTTGCATATAAAAAAAGAAGAAGTTGAATCACAACTAGAGTCAAATATTAAAGTTGTAGATATATATCCTGATACTATTTATTTATATACTTCTAAAAAAGAAATAAAAAAAGTCCCTGTTAAGCATAACATAATAATTAACTTAAATGAAAATCATTGGTTAAAAAACAAAATAAAAATTGAACCTGACTCTATAGTAATAAAAGGAAATAAAAGAGAACTAGAAAAAATTAATTTTTTAGAAACTAAAAAATTAACATTACTTAATGTTAGCGGGGAAAAAAAAGGAAAAATTCTTTTAAAGGAAAACAAGTTTTTAGAAAAAGAAATGGAATTAAATTATAAACTTGAAACCGAAAAGTTTACTGAGGGAAGATTAAACATACAAATAGAAGCTATTAATTACCCACGAAATAAAGAAGTTTTATTATTCCCAAATACTATATTGTTAAAGTATTTAGTTTCTGAAAAGAATTATAATAAAATTAGAAAAGAAGATTTTAAAATTATTTGTGATTTTAAAAATATTGATATAAGTGAAAAATTTTGTACTATCTCAATAATAAAAAAACCAAAGGATGTGAAAATTCTACATAAAAACAAAAAGATTGAATTTTTAATACAATGAAAAAAATAGGATTAACTGGGGGGATTGGATCAGGAAAAACAACAATAAGTAAAGTTTTTAAAATACTAGGCATCCCTGTCTATAACTCAGATGAGGTTGCAAAAAACATTTTAAACGAAAATGAATTAATTAAAAAAAAAATTATAAAAAATTTTGGAAAACAAGTTTTAACGGAAGAAAAAATTGACAATAAAAAAATTTCTAAAATAATTTTTAACCAAAAGGAAAAACTCAATTTTATTAATTCTATAATACACCCTCTAGTCAAAAATGATTTTAATACTTGGTGTAAAAAACAGAAAAGCAAATATATCATCAAGGAAAGTGCAATAATATATAAATCTAAATCAGATAAAGAACTTGATTATGTGATTTTTGTAAAAACTCCATTAGAAACTAGAATAAAACGAATTCAAAAAAGGGATCAGAAAAATATAGAAGAAATTTTCTCAATAATGAAAAACCAATCACCTGATGATTTTTTAAAAAATAAATGCGATTATACAATTAAAAATGATGACAATTCATTCTTAATTGAACAGATTCTAAAATTAAATGAAATTTTTATTAAATAGAACGAACTTCTTTTTTTAAATAAGTTAAAGCAATTTTTGAAGGCGTTGTGTCCTGATTATTTATGACTAATTTTAAAGAATTGAAAAAATCAACACCACTTGCATTTTTTTTTAAAGAATTTTTTACTGAAGAAATTAAAATAATATTCTTGTTTTTAGAAGCAACAATTAAATTCCATAATGTATCTGAAACATAAACCTGTTGAGAAATATTATATTCAAATTCTGAAAGAATAACTTGCAAGATATTTGACTCTATTTTATCTATATTTTTTTCCTTTTTATCAATCATGCTTAACAGTCTATTAGAATCTGTTCTTTCAAGTAACATTGCTAATCTTTCATAAGCCTGCATTTTCAAGTTAATGTCAATGCCTTTATTTGTAGATTTAGAACGATTTATAGCTTTATCCATGTCATCATCATCTTGATTCTTAAGTCTAAAAACAAATAATACAATTATTGCCAAAAAAGAGATTCCAAGAATAATATAAATCCCGTAAGAGTAAAAAAAACTAAAAAAAACCAGAACTGACATGAAATTAATTATTTTAAAAATCTAAATATCGTGTTTTCTTTGAAAAGAAACTAAAATTAAAGCTAATTGAATATTATGATTTATATTTATTACTCTTAATTATTTAAATTTATTGTTATATAATGATTGCAGATAGAATATTAAAAATCGAAGAATCATCTACTTTAGCTATGGCTCAAAAAAGTAGAGACTTAATCCAAAAAGGTAAGAAAATAATCAATCTTAGTCTTGGCGAGCCAGACTTTGACACACCGAATTTTATAAAAATTGCTGCAAAAAAAGCTATTGATGACAACTTTTCAAAATATACCCCTGTAGCAGGATATAAAGATTTAAGATCGGCTGTTTCAAAAAAATTTTTTAGAGATAATAAATTAGACTACACTGAGGAACAAATTGTTTGCTCAACAGGAGCAAAGCAAAGCCTTATGCAAATTTTATTATGTACTCTAAATCCTAATGATGAAATAATATTACCTAGTCCTTATTGGGTTAGTTATTACCAAATGATAAAATTTGCAAAAGCTAAACCGATAGTTTTAAAAACATCTATTGAAAAAAACTTTAAAATTTCACCCGAATTATTAAAAGAAAATATTACTAAAAAAACAAAAGCGTTTTTAATTAATTCACCATCAAATCCAACTGGAGCTGTTTATTCTAGAGAAGAGTTATTTCAAATTTCTCAAGTATTAAAAAATTACCCAAATATTATTGTTATTTCAGATGAAATATATGAACATATAAATTACACAAACAATCATACTAGTATCGGGGAGTTTTTAAGCACTAAAGAACAAGTAGTGACAGTTAATGGCCTGTCAAAAGGATTCGCAATGACAGGTTGGCGATTAGGCTATTTAGGTGCGCCAAAAAAAATTGCTAACGCATGTATCAAAATCCAAGGACAATTTACATCTGGAACATGTTCAATAGCTCAAAAAGCAGCAGTTACTGCATTATCTAAAAATCCTATTTTTACTAAAAAAATGAAAAGTGAATTTCAAAATAGAAGAGATTTAACAATAAAATTATTAAAAGATATCCCTGGTTTAAAAATACCAAAACCTGATGGAGCATTTTATATCTTTATTGATTTCTCATTCTACTTTAATAAAAAGTATAAAAATAAATTAATCCAAAATAATGACGATTTAAGTATGTTCTTTTTAGAAGAAGCTGAAGTAGCAACAGTTAGCGGAAGTGCATTTGGCGATCAAAATTGTATTAGAATTTCAATAGCATCATCAGAAAATGATTTAATTGAAGCAATTTCAAGAATTAAAAAAAATCTATCTAAACTTTTATAAAATGATTCTAGAATTTTTAAAATCTATATCAAATATTTCTGTTATGGTGATTGGTGACATAATATTAGATAGATATTTATTTGGAGAAACTAACAGAAAATCACCAGAAGCACCAATAGATATTGTAGATATAAAATCAGAAAAAGAACAAGTTGGGGGAGCAGCAAATGTAGCTTTAAGCTTAAAAAAGCTAAATGCAAATGTTTCTTTATTTGGGTTTGTAGGTAATGACTCTGCAGGAAAAAAAATAATTTCAACAATAAAAAAAAATAAAATAAATTCTGGGATTTTACTTACAAAAAATAAAACTACATTAAAAACTAGAATTATTACATCAAAAAAAAATCACTTCTGCAGATTTGATATTGAAAAAATAGATTACAAAGATTCTATTAAGAAAAAAAAATTATTGAAACTTATAAAATCTAATATCCCCAAAGTTGATTTTTTAATATTACAAGATTATAATAAAGGCTTGTTAGATGAAAGTATAATTAAATCTATTTTAATTGAAGCAAAAAAATATAAAAAATCAGTAATGGTTGACCCTAAAGAAAAAAACTTTACGAAATACTTAGGCACAAAACTTATAAAGCCAAACTTAAGCGAAGCTAAAAAATTCTTAAAAAAAGAAATAAAACTAAATACACAATCTTTAAAAAAAGCTTGCATGAAAATTCAAAAAACAACAAAGTCCGAAGTTGTTATATTGACCCTTGGAAAAAGAGGATTGTGTATCTTGTTTAACAATAAATTTCACAGGGAATATGGCATAACCAACATAAATCCTGATGTCACAGGAGCTGGAGACAATGTGATTTGTATTTCATCATTAGCTATCTTTCAAAAATTACCAATTAAAAAAATAGCTGAATTGTCTAATACAACTGGCGCATTATCTTGTAATAAAATTGGAGCAAATCCAATCAATTACAATGAATTAATAACTAAATTGAAAAAAACTAATTAAGTAGAATGACTATAAAAAAAATTATAAGAAAACTTAAACTTAGATTTTATGAAACAAATAAAAGTATTCCTAAAGTATTAGGAGAATATTATTTAGTTGGATCATTTGTTGTTTTATTAACTATTATTTTAAACTTTGGCTTCAATAATATTTTAATTAAAGAACAAAATTTAATAATACTTACTGTTTCCTTATTTTATATTATTTCATATATAATTAGAGGAGCTATACAAGTTAATTTTTGGCAATTTATAAAAAATAATAAGTTACTTACAATAATAACAGCTATTATAACTACTGATGTAATTAATATTTTCTTCCTAGATTATTTTTATGATCAATTATCTAATAGCAGAATAACTATTGTATTATTAATTCAATTTTATTTTTTCTTTGATTCCTTATCTAATACTCTCAAAAATGATACTGATCTAAATAAAAAACCTATATCCCCTCCCATACTATTAATTATCTCTTTTTCAAGTTTAATTATTGTTGGCACTCTTTTATTAATGATGCCCGAAATATCAAGTTCAGGCAAAAGCTTGGGACTAAAAAACGCATTATTTACCTCTGTCAGCGCAAGCACTGTTACCGGACTAACTATTTTAGATACAGCTTTAGACTTTTCTTTTAAAGGTCAATTCATAATATTATTGCTCATACAATTAGGAGGTGTAAATATTATAGCTTTCGCAACATTTTTTGCTCTTTTTTCAAGAAAAGGATTAGGAATTGAACAACAAAAAATGATTAGTGAAAATTTTAATACTCAAAATCTACTAAGTGGCAAAAGTTTACTTATAAGAGTTTTTACTTTTAGTGTAATTATTGAATTAATTGGCACACTAATTATTTTTTCTCACTATGCATTTGACCATAAAATGTTATTCGAATCAATTTTTCACTCTATTAGCGCATTTAATAATGCTGGATTTATTTTATCCGAAGATTTTTTTAATTCATTAAATCTAAAATGGTGTTTTACAATATTAATTTTTCTAGGAGCAATTGGATTCCCTACTTTAAGTGATGTCGTCTCAAATACTCTAAAAAAAAGAAATTGGAAAACATTACACTTAACTTCAAAAATATCTATTCTTTCTTCAATGGCGCTTATTATATTAGGAGCAACAATGCTGTTTACTTTAGAAAACAATAATTTAAGTGCAAATGAAAATACTTTTGAAAAAATAACTAATTTAATTTTCCATTCTACAAGTGGTAGAACTGCGGGATTTACAGCAATTGATTTTAGCTCACTTGGATTTCCTATTTTAATAATTTTTACTTTTTTAATGTTTATCGGCGCCTCACCTGGCTCATTTGGAGGAGGTATAAAAACCAACACTTTTGTATTAATAATTTATTCCTTTGTTACTACAATTAGAGGAAAAAAAAGTGTAGAAATTTTTAACAGAAAAATATCATCCACTCTTTTATACAAGTCATTTTCAATATTGCTATTTGCTTTAATAGTAATATTATGTGGATGGATTGGTTTATTAATTACAGAACCCAACACAAATCCCATCTTCCTGCTTTTTGAACAAACTTCAGCATTTTCAACAGTAGGATTGTCAGCAGGAAATACAACAGAAGAACTATCCAACCTAGGACAAATTATTATAATAATAACAATGTTTGTTGGGAGAATAGGAACTCTATTAATGGCTTTCTCTTTAATTCAAAAAAAGAAAACACCTAATTACAACTATCCAAAAGCACATATAATGGTAGGATAAAATAAAATTAATAATTTTACAAAGTCTATGAAAAAAATATTTTTTTTAACAATTATAATATTATCATCAGCTTTAAAAGCTCAAGAACCAAACTCGTTAAATCTACCTAAATATGATCAACAATGGTATCATTTTGGATTCACATTAGGTTTAATGAATACAAATCTAAAAATTGACTATCAACAAAATTCAACTGCAAAAAATATTTACGCCTTATCTACACCTGGATTTAATGTGGGAATAATTTGTGATTTGAAAATTTTCAAAAATATAAACCTAAGATTTATACCTTCATTAACATTTACCCAAAGAGATATTTCAATTAATTCTGCAGAAAATACAGAAACATTAAAAAGTACAGAAAATTCCAATTTAGATATTCCTATTTTATTTAAATACAGATCTACTAGATATAAAAATATGCGACCTTACTTTCTTTTAGGTTCACGATTCTCTTATGATATGGCATCAAAAAAAGAAGTTGAAGACATTAATTTATTTAAACTTGATGACATAGACTATGGATTAGAATTTGGTTTTGGAATAGATATTTATTTACCTTACTTTAAACTAGCCCCAGAAATAAAATATTTTTACGGATTCAATAATATGTTACAAAACAATAATGTAGATATTGTAACATCTAATATAGAATCACTTTACTCAAGAACCATTTTGTTTTCATTGACTTTTGAATAAACATTATTTTTTTAATAATTGTGATATAATAATACCAAAAGAAACAGAAAGATTTAAAGACTCACAATCATTATCATTACCTGGAATAGTAATTTTGTCTGTGAAAGTTTTTTTAATTTTATTAGATACACCTTTAGATTCATTTCCAAAAAATATAATTCCATTTGAAATACTAACTTGATTAAAAACACTTTCCCCATCTAAATCAGCCACAAAAGAAAAAATTTTATTTTTTTTAATTTGTGATAAACATAAATCTGTACTTATATAATTTACACTAACTCTAGACAATGAACCCATTGTCGATTGAATAACTTTAGGATTATATACATCTACTGAATCATTAGAGCAAATAATTTTTTTAATACCAAACCAGTCACAAGTTCTAATGATTGAACCAAGATTACCTGGGTTTTTAACATCTTCAAGAAAAACACCTATTTCATTTTTAAAACAACTCAGCTCAATAAAAGGTTGTTTTTTTTCAAAAACACCTATTATTTGATTTGGGGATTTAAGTGAACTTATATATTTTAAATCCCTCTCATTTATTTTTTTTATTCTAAGGACTGAAATGTCATTATTATCTAACCAATTAGATGTTGCATATAAAGAAACTAATTTATAATCAGAGTTTAAAAATTCTTTTAAAGACCTCCACCCTTCCACTTTAAACACATTATTTTCATTTCTGAATTTTAAAAGATTTAAAGATTTAAGAAACTTTATTTCATTTTTTGAAATCATTATCAATGATAAAATCTAAATTTGTTAAAACATCATGTTTAAATGAGATTTTTTTTAACTACTTTTTCAACTATAATTATACTAAATTCCTGCACAATAACTAAACATGTTCCTAAAAATAAACATTTATTAATTAAAAATAATATAGAATTAATTGAGGGCAAAAAAATAAATAATTACGAAGTAAAGAAAATCCTAAAACAAAAACCAAATAAAAAAATATTTAACGGATTATTGAAATTTCATTTAGGAATATATAATTTAACTGATAGTAATAAACAAAATTTTATAAATAACTATTTTAGAAAAATAGGTGAAAAGCCTGTTATTTTAGATTATAATTTAACAAGTAAAAGCAAGCTGCAAATTGAAAGGTATTTCAAAAATAAAGGCTACTTTAACAGTAAAGTAGACACTTCCACAACTTACAATAACAATAAAGCTATTGTAGATTATAAAATTTCATTAGGAAAATGTTATACCATTAAAAATATTATTTATCCAGAATTTAATATAAAAAATATTACTGAAAAACAGGAAATAAAACCAGGACACCCTCTAAATGTTGAACTTCTTAACAAAGAAGCAGAAAGAATTACAACTATTTTACAAAATAATGGATATTATAATTTTCAAAAAAAATCATTATTATATTTAGCAGACACATTAAAAACAGATTCTGTTACTTTGACTTTTAGAATTGATTCTACTAAAACAGATTTAACTAAAAAATATCATATAGAAAATATAAATATCATTATTGATAAAGATACATTAACTTTAAATCAAGAAAATGAAAAATTTAAATTATCCAATTCACAAACTGAAATCAAGCCCAAAACGTTAAAGCGTGCATTAGTATTTAAACCAGGGGAACTATATTCATTAAAGAAAATACAACAAACAAAAAATAATTTATCCAATTTAAAAATTTTTAAATCCATAAACATTTCTTTATCTAAATCTGAAACTTTAAATCTTTTAGAATGTAATATTTATTTAAAAAAACAAAAGAAAATGTACTATCGAGTAGAAGCAGAAGGTACTAATTCTTCAGGAAACTATGGAACATCTATTAATTTTAAATTTGGCAATAAGAATACATTAAAAGGAGCTGAAAATTTTAATTTTAAGTTTAAAGGAGCCTTGGAAACTAGAAAAAATTTAAATTCTAATGAATCTTTTTTCAATATATGGGAAGCTGGAGGAGAAACATCGTTAAAAATACCAAGATTAATATCTCCAATTTTAATTAAAAATATAAAATCTCCTAATACAAACTTTTCTTTGTCATTTATGAAACAACAAAGGCCCGATTTTACTAGATCAATTTTTAAAACTACACTTTTCGGCTATAATTTTAAATCAAATAAAAACTTAACGCACTTTTTAAACTTAATGGAATTTAGCTATGTAAAAATGTTTAATGAAAGTGATGATTTTCAAGAAGAATACTTATCAAATCAACTTCTTCAAAATCAGTATAGTGACCACTTAATTACCGCTAGCAGTTACTCTATAATTTATAATAACCAAAAAGTAAATAAACTACAAAATTATTCATTTATAAAAGGAAAATTAGAAATGAGTGGATTATCAACTAGTTTATTATCAAATATTTTTAATTTTAAACAAGATGAATCTGGAAATTACACATTATTCCAAAATAGATTCACACAATATTTAATTGGAGAAATTGATTTAAGAAGGTATTTTATAGTTGATAAAGAAAACATCTTAGTATTTAGGGCATATATAGGGGCTGGTTATGCATATAACAACTCTGATCAAATACCAGCACAAAAACAATTTTTTGGAGGAGGAACAAACGGTGTTAGAGCATGGAATCCTTTCTCTCTAGGCCCAGGCTCTTATCAAAATATAGAAAATAGTATAGATTACTTTTTAGGCGATATTAAATTAGAATCAAATATTGAATACAGATTTCCACTATTTAAGTTAGGAACATATAAAATGAAAGGTGCTATTTTTGCAGACTCAGGTAATATTTGGTATATGCAAGAAAGACAAAATCAACCAGGGTCAGGGTTCAATAAAAACTTTCTTTCTGAAATAGCCATTGGACTAGGATTCGGGTTAAGATACGATGTCAATTTATTAGTTTTACGAATCGACTTTGCAGCTCCAATAAGAAGTCCATATAAAATAAATGACAATAATTGGATAAATAACCCGTTCAAACAAGCAATAGAAGGTGATTTAAATTTAAATATTGGAATAGGATATCCATTTTAATATTAAAAAATAATATTTTAGCAAAAATTCATAATTATGAACAAAGAAAAACTAAGGAAAATAGCAAATCAAATGGTTTTCAAAGGAAAAGGTATTCTAGCAGCTGATGAAAGCACCCCTACATGTACCAAAAGGTTTAATTCAATTGGAATAGAAAGTACTTCTTTAAGTAGAAATGAGTATAGGAATATGTTATTTACATCTCCAGGTTTAGAAAAATATATAAGCGGTATCATAATGTTTGATGAAACAATAAGACAAAATACAATAGACTCTAATATTCCATTTCCTAAATACCTAGATGAAAAAAATATATTAACCGGAATTAAAGTTGATACTGGAGCTAAAGATTTAGCCGGAAAAAAAGAAGAAAAAATTACTGAAGGTTTAGATAATTTGAGAGATAGATTAATCGAATACAAAAACCTAGGGGCAAGTTTTACAAAATGGCGTTCAGTTATAACTATAAAAGATGAATTGATGCCTTCAAAAACCTGCATATATGCTAATGCTAATGCACTAGCGAGATACGCGTCCTTATGTCAAGAAAATGATTTAGTTCCAATAGTTGAGCCAGAAGTGATTATGGATGGAAATCACGATATAAACAAATGTTATGAAGTGACAAAAAATGTTTTAAAAATTGTATTTGATCAATTATCATTATTTGACGTTTACTTAGAAGGAATAGTCTTAAAACCAAATATGGTTATCTGTGGCAAAGATTGTGAAAAATCTTGTTCAGATGATCCAAAAAAGGTAGCTGATTTAACATTAAAGTGCTTAACTGAATCTGTACCTAATGAAGTTCCTGGAATTGCTTTTCTTTCAGGTGGACAAAGTAGTGATCTAGCTACATTACATTTAAATTTAATGAATAAATTATTAATGCAAAGTACTGAGAAAAAATGGAATTTAACTTTTTCTTTTGGTAGAGCATTACAACAAGACTCGCTAAATAGATGGAAAGAAAAAAAAATAGAAACATCTCAAGAAAAATTACTATTCAGGGCAAAAAGTAATTCTCTTGCATCTCAAGGATTAATTAATTAGTATGACTGCTTGGTTCAAAAGAAAAAAACAAGGAATATACACTGAAACAAAGGACAAAAAAGACTTACCTCATGGACTTTGGCATAAGTGTCCTAATTGTTCACACTTAATTTTAAGTGAAGAGTTTGAGAAATTATTTTTTGTATGTAATGAATGTAACCACCATGACAATATTAATAGCTCTGAATATTTTAAAATTTTATTTGACAATAATAATTACAAAGAATTATTTGCAAACATTCAATCAACTGATCCCCTTTCATTTGTTGACACAAAAAAATATACAGATAGATTAGAAAGTGCTACTAAAAAATCTAATATCAATGAAGCAATTAGTGTTGGCTTAGGTATGCTAGAAAAAAAAGAAATATTAATTGCAAGTATGAATTTTAATTTCATTGGTGGATCTATAGGTGCCGCAGTAGGAGAAAAAATATCAAGGTCAATTGACTATTGTTTAAATAACAATACTCCTCTATTGATAATTTCAAAATCTGGGGGAGCAAGAATGATGGAATCTGGATTATCTCTTATGCAATTAGCAAAAACTTCTGGAAAACTATCTCTTTTATCACAAAAAAAAATACCATATATTTCACTATTAACAAACCCTACTTTTGGTGGGGCCACTGCATCTTTTTCTATGTTAGGCGATATCAATATTGCAGAGCCAAATGCATTAATAGGATTTGCTGGACCTAGAGTAATAAAAGAGACCATAGGAAAAGAACTTCCAGATGGTTTTCAAAGATCTGAATTTTTATTAGAAAAAGGATTTTTAGATTTTATTGTTAACAGAAAAAATTTAAAAAAGAAAATAAATAATTTCCTTACTTTAATTTATTACTAATTTTTAGTGAAATTTATAATATTACATTACCTTTGACAGGCGGATAATAAAAAATGATATGCATTTAACAAAAGAAGAAAAAAAATCCATATTTGAAAAATATGGTAATTCACCTGAAAATACAGGATCAACTGAGGCTCAATTAGCTTTATTCTCTAAAAGAATCGAACACTTAACAGAGCATCTAAAAAAAAATAAAAAAGATACCCACACCGAAAGATCTCTTATTCTATTAGTAGGAAAAAGAAAACGACTATTAAAATACCTACAAAAAAAAGATATAGAAAGGTACAGAAAGATTATCGCTGAATTAGGACTAAGAAAATAGTTTTCCTTTACTCATATAAATACTTTATAAAATAATGAAACCTGAATTAAAAACAGAAAAAATAACTCTACAAGATGGTAGAGAAATTATACTAGAAACTGGCCTTTTAGCAAAGCAATCTCATGGATCATGTGTTGTAAGAATGGGTGAAACTATGCTATTAGCAACCGTAGTTTCTTCAAAAGAAGCAAAAGAAGGAATAGATTTTCTTCCTTTAACAGTAGATTATAGAGAAAAATTTGCTGCGGCAGGCAGATTCCCTGGAGGATTTCTAAAAAGAGAAGGTCGACCTTCAGATCAAGAAATTTTAGGAATGAGACTAGTAGACAGAGTACTAAGACCTCTGTTCCCAAAAGATTACCATTGTGAAACACAGGTTATGATTCAATTAATGTCTCATGATAAAAATGTATGTCCAGATGCTCTTATTGGACTAGCTGCTTCTACTGCATTAAGTTTATCAGATATTCCTTTTGATGGACCTATTTCAGAAGTAAGAGTAGGAAGAATAGAAAGCCAATTTGTTATCAACCCAAGTAAAGAAGATTTATTAAAATCTGATATTGACTTAATGGTTGGAGCATCAAAAGAATCTGTTGTAATGGTTGAAGGAGAAATGAACGAAATATCAGAGAGTGAAATGATTGAAGCTATAAAATTTGGTCACGAAGCAATAAAAAACCAATGTAAAGCCCAAGAGAATCTTGCTAAACAATGTGGAGTCAATGAGACGAGAAAATATGAAAAGAAAGAGGAAAATGAAGAGATGTTTAAAAAAGTAGAAAATTTATGTTATGACAAAGTCTATAAAATTGCATCTGACAAAACAGCAAAGCAAGAGAGAACTGATTTACTTAATGATTTAAAAAATGAAGTCTTAGAATCTTTTTCTGATGAGGAATTAGAAGAAAACGAAAAAGAAATTTTATCATATTTCTACAAAACTGAAAAAAAAGCAATCAGAGATTTTATACTAAATCAACAAACAAGAATTGATGGTAGGAAAACAGATGAAATTCGCCCTATATGGTGTGAAGTTAACTACCTTCCTACTACCCATGGATCTGCTGTTTTTACTAGGGGTGAAACTCAATCCTTAACCACAGTAACTCTAGGAACATCAAAGGATGAAAATAAACTAGACACTGTAACGATTGAAGGAGCCGAGCGTTTTTACTTACATTATAATTTTCCTCCATTTTCAACTGGAGAAGCAAGAATGAAATTTAGTGTTAGTAGAAGAGAAATTGGACATGGTAATTTAGCACAACGTGCATTAAAATCTATGATATCTAAAGAAGATCCATATACCATAAGAGTAGTCTCCGAAATTTTAGAATCCAATGGTTCTTCTTCTATGGCAACAGTATGTGCTGGAACATTAGCACTAATGGACGCTGGGGTTATATTAGAAAGACCAGTTTCAGGAATTGCTATGGGTCTAATAACAGATCCGGAAAATAATAAATATGCAATATTATCTGATATACTAGGAGATGAAGATCATTTAGGTGACATGGACTTCAAAGTAACAGGTACAGAAAAAGGAATTACTGCTTGTCAAATGGACATAAAAATTAAAGGACTTTCTTATGAGATTTTAGAGAAAGCACTCACTCAATCTAAAGAAGGAAGAATCCATATCCTAAATGAAATGTTAAAAACTCTTTCCGAATCAAGAAAAGAATTAAAAGCACATTCACCTAAAATTGTAAAACTTAGAATTGCAAAAGATTTCATTGGAGCTGTAATTGGGCCTGGTGGTAAAGTTATCCAAAAAATGCAAGAAGATACAGAAACAACAATTGTAATCAATGAAATAGAAGAAACGGGAGAGGGTGAAATTGAAATCCTAGGAACCAATCAAGAAGGTATCGAAAAAGCATTTGAAACTATAAAAGATATTTGCTTTATCCCTGAAGAAGGAGAGGTTTATAAAGGTGTGGTAAAATCAATCATGCCATATGGTGCTTTTATTGGAATTGGAAAAAATACAGACGGACTTTTACATATTTCTGAAATATCTTGGGAAAGACTAGAAAATGTAGAATCAGTCTTAAAAGAAGGAGATGAAATAGAAGTGAAATTAATTGAAAAAGATAAGAAAACAGGTAAGCTAAGACTATCTAGAAAAGTATTAATAGAAAAGCCAACACAAACTGAATAAATATGAGACAACTGAAAATCACTAAGCAAGTAACTAATAGAGAAACTGCTTCATTAGATAAATATTTACAAGAAATAGGAAAAGTTGAATTAATAACAGCAGAAGAAGAAGTAAAATTAGCTATAAAAATAAAAAATGGTGATAAAGTTGCATTAGAAAGATTAACTAAAGCTAATCTTCGTTTTGTTGTTTCAGTTGCAAAACAATACCAAAATCAAGGCTTATCATTACCAGATTTAATAAATGAAGGGAATTTAGGTCTTATAAAAGCAGCTCAAAGATTTGATGAAACTAGAGGTTTTAAATTTATTTCATATGCAGTTTGGTGGATACGTCAATCTATTTTACAAGCTTTAGCAGAGCAATCAAGAATTGTTAGGCTCCCACTGAATAAAATTGGCTCAATAAATAAAATAAATAAAGCATATGCAAAATTAGAACAACAAAACGAAAGAGATCCTTCTTCTGATGAAATAGCAAATGTTTTAGATATGTCACTTAACGATGTCAAAGAATCACAAAGGAATGCTGGAAGACATGTGTCTATGGATGCCCCTTTACTGGAGGGAGAAGATAGTAATTTGTATGATGTGATAATGAGTGGAGAAAGCCCAAGTCCAGACCAGTCATTAATGTTAAACTCCCTTGGAACAGAAATAGAAAGATCTTTAACAACATTAACAGAAAGAGAGGCTGATGTTGTTAGATTATATTTTGGATTACAAAGCCAACATCCTATGACATTAGAAGAAATAGGTGAAAGATTTGACTTAACAAGAGAAAGAGTTAGGCAAATTAAAGAAAAAGCTATTAGAAGATTAAAACATACATCAAGAAGTAAAATACTGAAAACTTATTTAGGATAAATGAAGCATTTAATCGCTCCGTCCATGTTAGCTTCTGATTTTAGTAATTTAAAATCAGAAATAAATATGATAAATGACAGTGATGCTGATTGGTTTCATTTAGATGTAATGGATGGTGTTTTTGTTCCCAATATATCTTTCGGAATCCCTGTCATTAAAAGCATCCAAGAAAGAGCAAAAAAAGCTTTAGATGTACATTTAATGATAGTAAATCCTGAAAAATACATAAAAAAATTTAAGGAAGTTGGAGCAAGTGTACTAACAGTACACTACGAAGCATGTGTTCATTTACATAGAACTATTCAAGAAATTAAAAATGAGGGCATGAAAGCAGGAGTAGCAATAAATCCACACACACCTGTAAGTGTATTAAATGAAATATTAAATGAAATTGATTTAGTTTGTATAATGAGTGTAAATCCTGGTTTTGGGGGGCAAGAATTTATTAAAAATACTTTTCATAAAATAAAAGAACTGAAAGAATTAAGAGAAAAAAATAAAAATAATTTTTTAATAGAAATTGATGGTGGAGTAAATATGGAAAATGCAAAAAATATTATTGATTCTGGAGCTGATATTTTAGTAGCAGGAAGTACTGTTTTTAAATCCAAGAAACCAATCGAAACCATCAAAAAATTAAAAAACATTTAACTAATATAATCTTCTAAATACTTAAAATTTTCTGTTAAATTTCCACTTTTAGTAATAGTTGCTTTTTTAATAATTCCATCATCATCTTTTAAAAAATTAGGAATAACTTTCTTTATTAATTCTTTCCCAAAGTAAACAGATGCATCTTTTGGTAATTCACAAGGCAAATTATCCACTGCCATAACAGCTATAACTTCTTCATTAAGAAAATCATCTTCTTTAAATGTCATAGGATTATAACCATATATTGGAGAAGTTATTTTTGATGGACGAATAGTGCAAGCAATAGGACCATCAATGTCACAGCTAATATCAGCTACAACTTTTAATTTTTTAATTTTAACTATATCTTTTTTTTTAAATAAAAAAGGAGCTTTGCTATCATAAAAATGACCAGTAATTAACATATCTGAATTTTTTAAGTATTTTAAAAAACATGATTTATACCGACCTGGATTTTTATAAATATCTACTTTTGACGAAATTTTTGAATCCAAAGATTCATAATAATCAACTACAGTTAAAGAAGTATAAACTGCTGAAATAAAATCTTTATTTAAAAACTCTTCTTTTGATACTTTTTTAATATTTAATTTATTCAAAACCTCTTCCGCCCCTTTTGAAACTCGACCATTCCCTGTAAGTATAATTTTTAAATTATTAATTTTAACCTTTTGCAACTCGCTTTCCATTTCTTTTTGATCAGAACATAAATATGCAGGCTTTAAATTATATTTTTTCATTTTCAAACCATAAGTTAAAAATCCATTATATGCACCAACTATACCTGCGTATCGGCCAAAGCCTATTATTCTATCACCATTAACGTTCTTTAAAACCTCATAATCAATTAAATCTATTTTTTTATTAATAATTTCTTTTAATAAATTTTTATTATATGGTTGTTTTTTAATTGTGTGAGAAAAAAATAAAAATTTCTTTTCTGGTATTAAAAAATTTAATGGAACTTCTTTAATTCCTATAATCAAATCACAATCACTCAAATCTTCTTGAAGAGCAACTCCTTTATCCAAATAATCTTGATCACTAAAACATCTGATGGGACTAGGTTGTACAACTAAATTTAGTTGAGGAAAATCACGCCTTAATTGCACACATTGTTCAGGGCTAAGAGCCACCCTTCTATCAATTGGTTTTTTACCTTCTTTAATAATACCTATCTTCATATAGATTATTTTTTAGAATAGTCCAAAAATAGATAAATAATGACAAATAATTTATTATTTATATATTTACCCGCTTTTTTAATTAAAAGAAGATCTTTATTTAATGGGGATGAATGGATTTGACAGCAAGTTTAATATTTTGATAAGCATGTCGATATTTGTGTTCTAAATCGATAACTAAGAACTCAAAATTTTAAAAGGCGAATATAATTACGCTTACGCTTAATTAGTCAAGGATTAATTAACGTATGTCTCTTTATAGGATTGTTTGACTCCTATATTAATGAGGCATCGAAAAGTCAAACTAGCTTTAACTATTCCTAGTTCTTAAAGCGAATTTTTTTAGGATAAGGTTAATATTGGGTGAACTATTCCTGTATTAGCTCGAAAATAAAATAGTTCTAAACATGTAGAAAATCATCATATTCCTTGTTTGGACCAGGGTTCGAATCCCTGCATCTCCACAAAACCCACTCAATAGAGTGGGTTTTTATTTTATTACTTTTTTAGTTAAAACAACTTCATCTTATTTATCTTGCATAATCAAAATGAAAAAATAATAAATTACTCACACTAAAAATGAAATATAAATTAGTAATTATTTTAAGCTATTTCATAACTGTAATTAGTTTCGGTCAAACAAATTTTGAGATGAAATTAGAAGCAAGTGAAATATATAAAAACGCTGACAATGAACTTAATGAAGTATATCAAAAAATAATCGAAGAATACTCTCATGATACAATTTTTATTGAAGCGTTACGAAAAGCTCAACGTAATTGGATAAAATTTAGAGACTCTGAAATTAACATGAAATATCCTAAAAGAACAGAAAGTTGGTATGGGTCATTCCATCGCACATGTGTTTTATATGATTTAACAGAAATAACAAAAAAAAGAACTAAAAAATTAAACTTATGGTTAATTGGAATTCCCGAGGGAGACATGTGCTCGGGCTCAATCAAAATGACAAATTAAATTAGTTAAAACTTAGAAAATAAAATCTCTTCACGAATAATATCTGATTCCAAAGAAATTATATATGAACCTGGCTTTATTTGTGCAGTATTAAGATTAATGTTTTTCATTCCTTTAGACATTTTTCCTGAAAAAGGATGAGAAACCTGCTTTCCTTGTAAATCAAATATTTCAATATCTACAAAATTATCTAATGCTAAATAAAAAGATAAATTTGTATAATTACTACCTGGATTAGGAAATAATTTTAACAAGTTTTTTTCTAAAATTTCTTCTGATAAAGTAATAGAACTAATTGCAGCTAATCCATTAGATATATAGTTTTCCCCTCCTAATTCCCACTCAACATCTATATTAACTGACCTATTTAATTTTTCGTCCCAATATTTAAGTATAAATACTTCATCTTGAATCATGCCATCTTTTTTATCAGTAAAAACATCATCTTCCCAAATAGTTATTGACATTGGGCCATTATTATAAACTGAAGAACCAACCATATTACCGTTAGTATCATAAGCAATTATCTCTGATAAAGGTTCTGGTTTAAATCCCCAAGAATAGTCAGGTATAGCGATAATCATATTAGAAGATGTAATATTATAACTATCATTAAATTTTGATTTAGGTGTAACTTCAAAACCATATCTAGCATTAAAACCCTCATTGTAAATTTCAGCAGACATAGAAAGCGTTTGGTATAATGCATTATTAATGTATCCTAAATCTCCATTTATGAAAAAACCTTGATCATTCCATGTGTTTGTAATAGAATAATTATTTCCAGATGAATTGTCATAAATAAACATTTTTAAATCATCTCCTTCCATTAAACCAAATCCATCTTGAATATTACCCCAAATAGTTAATGCCGCAGGTGGCATACTGTCTTCCCAAACTAAAAACCCTGCACATAACCACTTGTTTTCACCTTCATAAAAAACACCAACCTTATCTCCTGAGGAAATGGGCTCTCCATCTAATAATATTTCATTTTCATTTAAATTAATCATCATTGTGGCGTTAGCACCAGTAGTCTGTAAATCTAAAGGATTATTTGAGTCTGGCCATACCAATGGCAAATGATAATATTCGAAATTATTTGGTAAAAAAGAAAAATCAGTATCTTCAGACATATTGATCAAATATCCTTGACCTGGATACATTGTCTGAATGCTATTTAATTCATATTCTGGCCACAAAACATTTCCAAAGCCATCTTTCATGATAATTACATTGTCTCTAATATCTACAAAATCATTTGCAACTACTTGAAGAACATCCATAGGATTTTGCCTTAAATAGCCTAAAAAACTCCAACCTTGTTTTAATTCTAAAATAAAATCTTCTGGCTCTAAAGAAGTTCCAATAAAATCTAAAGATGAGTCAAAAGTCATTTTAGACATATAAGATTTTCCAATTTCAAAGTCTTGAATTTGATTTAAACCAATCATAGGCCAATATACATTTCCTAAATCATCTTTTACAACTAAAAGAGATGAACTAACTGGAGACATAACATCAGCTATATTTGGATTTTCTAATATTAAATTAGAAGAAAAAAGATTCCAACCTTGTTCAAATTGAATATTTTGTGTTACAGTACCTTCTATTTGATCACATATATTATTTTGATTTATATCAATAAGACAATTACCTGAACAATCATAATACTCTTGTGGATAATCACAAGTGCCATCATTAAAATTAGCTACTGAGTTATAATTACATGCATTTAAGTCTGTACAACCATAATATAAACATATATCATTATAATAAGTACCTGAACAATTTGTAAAATTATTCGCATTAACATCATTACAACCACCTATAATAACACATGACCCGTCATCTTCAGTTGCATTTGGATTATAATTAGTAGCTTCATCACACGTACATCCTACTGATGTATTATCATATTCACAATATTCATTAAAATAAGTATCACCTATACAATAATTGTTTGAGTCTGGATCAGAACAAGCATTTACAATATAACATAAATTATCTACTTGCATTACACTACCATATTCACATAAACAATTATTAGAATATTCACATAAAGTATTATCTGAATCAGTTGCGTCATTATTAAAATTAGAAGCTTCAATGTCAGTACAACCAACTATTTCAAATTGGTTACATACACCATCATTATCAGTATCTGTTAAACAATCTCCATTACAATTATATCCAAGATCAGGAAATATACATAAATCATTATTTATAGAAGTAACATTAATATTAAAATTACATGCTTCTGGATTAGCACAGCCAATGTTACTTTGATAACAAGAACCATCATCCTCAGTAGCATCAGGACTATAATTAAAAGCTTCTTGAGATGTGCAGCCATATATTGGAATAAGACAAGAACCATCATCCTCAGTAGCTAAAATATTATAATTATATGCAACTGGCTCTGTACAGCCAGTTATTTCTAGTTCATTACACACACCATCATTATCAGTGTCATTTAAACAATCTCCATTACAATCTAAATAAATTTCATCTGGATAGGTACAAGAACCGTCATCAGTATTAGCTTCTTGGTCTAAATTACAAGCATCAATGTCTACACAACCATAAACTGGATAAATACAAATAAAAGACTGAACATTAGAAAAAGAATTTATATATGATAATTGGGACCAAGCTAAAAAATTAGTATTAAAGTTCAAAGCCTGTGGATCTTCACAACCTAGTAAAGAATTATCTGGTATTCCATCTTGATTTTCATCAACACCATCATACAAACAAGAGTTGTCATCATCAAAACCATCAGGTAAGATAAATACTGGAAAACCTGTACTGAAATCAAATCCACATGAATTTGAATACTGACAAAAATAATTTAATGCCATTGGATCAGGACATCCCGAAAATTCATTTTCATCGCAAACTCCATCTCCATCACTATCATTTAAACATTCTCCATTACAATCATAGTAAACATCCGCATATTCACATGAGCCGTCATCTTGATCAACTGAAGAATTATAATTACAAGCAAAAGGGTCAGTGCAACCTCCATAAATACAATTTTCGTTATAAAAAACTGATCCACAATTTGAATAATTAGTAGCTAGAGAATCACTGCATCCTCCAATAATAATACAGTTCCCATCATCAACTGTTGCAGATGGATTATAATTATATGCATTAGAACATGTACAACCTAAAACATTATCTGTTTCATAAATACAATTTTCATTAAAATATTGATCAGCTGTACAATAATTACTAGCAGAAGAATCTGAACAAGCATTGATAACAAAACATTGACCTGGACTAGGTTCATATGCTACTCCAAATTCACATTCACACTGACTTAAAACAATGGATGGAAATAAAAAAGAAAATAAAATAAATTTTATTAGACGTACCAAGGCTTAACAATTTATAGCAAAGATACAATAAGTTTTAAAGGAATTTAAAATTGATTATTAAATTATAAAACTAATTTAATTGGTTCAACATCACTACCATTATTTAAAATAATATTATACAGCCCAGAGGGATAATCATCTTTATTCAAAACCAACGTATTAATATTTTTTTGATTTAATAATAATTTACCTGTAGCATCAAAAATAGTAATATTACATTTTGGAGCTTCAATTCTATAATAACCATCTAATTTAATAATATTTATTTTGTTTGTAAAATCAGATTTGTCAATTGAACTATTATTAAAATTTTGGTTACTCAATTCAATAATTTCATTAGGTGGTTGACTAGGCCAAGAAGATCCATTTGTAGCTAAATAAATTTTTCCTTCAGGGCTCACACAAATGTCTCTTAATCTACCCCACTCATAATTAAAAAACTCAGTAGAATTAACTACTTGAGTACCATCTTCATTAAATTCAAACCTTACAAGCATTTTATCTTTCAACACTGTCATTAAAAGAGTGTTCTGGAATTCAGGAATAGACGGATGATCATACCATATAATATCAGAAGGTGCAATTGTTGGTGTCCAGTTAACTAAAGGCTCAACAACGTTATTCTCATTACAAAAAGCTTGTTCAGAAAGACCATCACAAAAGCCCATTACATTTGGCCAACCATAATTTCTATTTGCCTCAAGAATATTTAATTCATCGTCATTTTGAGGACCATGTTCTGAACTATAAATAACACCATTAGGAGCAACCTCTATTCCCTGAGCATTTCGATGACCCCATGACCAAACATATGAGTTAGGAATTGGGTTGTCATAAGGAACCCCACCAAAATTATCTTCGGAAATATCAATTCTTAGCGTCTTACCTGTTAAAATGCTAATGTTTTGAGAATCTGATTGATTCTGAGCATCTCCAGTTGACATTAATAATGTATTATCATCTAGCGCATGAATTCTAGAGCCATTATGAGTACTGTAACCGGTAATACCATCTATTAAAATTTGTTCATCTTCTAAAACATCTTCCATTGAGTTGTATGTAAAAGCCGATAAACGCTCTTTAATATTCCAATCTTGATAATAAGTATAAACAACAAATACTAAAAAATTATTTTCAAAATTTGGATGAAATTCCATTCCTAACATACCAGACTCAGATTCAGTAGTTACAATAGAAGATAAATTAAGAATTTCATGTTTTTCTCCATTTTCAACATTTACTCTACTAACAACACCTGCTCTTTCGGTCATCCAAATAAAATTTTGCTCTCCATTAGAATCCGGACCCCATTTAATTTCCCATGGGACATCTAAATTACCTATTACTTCTCTCACCTCAAGTTCAGTATCTCCTACCTGAATAGTTCCTTGAGAAAAAATAAATTGTTGAGTAACTAAAAAAGAGATTAAAATTAGAGTAATGTTTTTCATGATTTTTTTTATTAATTTAATATTTGAACTTTTCTAACTGTTCCATCTTCGTAAAGATATAATAAAATAGATGAACGAGCTTTTTTATCTTGTGTTTGACCTAAAATGTTAATAATCTTAATAATTTTATTTTGTTGGTTTTTTGAATCTAAAATACTAGAATTATCACCACATGAAATTTGACATTCTTCAAAAGTTTCAAAAGGAACAATACCTTCACAACCACCCCACACAAATGACTCACAAGTTTCTGTTTCTTGATTAAAATAATATCTTATAAAAGCACCATCACAATCACCCTCTTCTGGTTCAGCTCCACATGGATCACAATCAATCTCAGTACAAGACAAAACACCATTATCACAAAAACACGAATTGCAATAATTCAAACCGTTATCAAAACCAGACCAACCATCTAGAACTATTTCACCATTCGATAAATTACAATCTAACTGAACTATTTCCTGACAATAATCATAATTGAATGAATAATAACCCTCTGGAGCTGTCATAGGTCGAACTTGTTGTTTTCCACTATTGGAAATTGCTGAAATGTAATACTCAATATCTGACAACTCATCAAAAGACATTACTACACTCCAATTATTATCAACATTATTATCTTGCATTGACACCGAATTAAATTGACTCTCTCCAGCATAACGATAATTAAAATTAACACTATTAATCCCTGACTTATGTTTCACAAAAGCACTTAATGTGACATAAGGGATGCCTTCATCTAAACAAACATCCTCAATTTGTTTAAATGAAATAAGAAGTGGATCATTAACCCCAACAGAGTGAGTAATACAATGTATAGCACCACTCAAAGAAATAATATTGCTACCTGAATTATCACAGTCAATTCCAACAATGTTATAACCAGGTAGTGCTTCTTCATATATTCTTTGAGCAATTGTGTCGTATTCTTCTCTATAAAAAGGAACTAAGACTGTTTTGTTAACAAAAACTGAATTAGTATATGTTCTATAGTATCCGTCTGTTTGATTTCCTGGCTGTGAACCAGGATAAGCACCACTTGTACTAGGTGGACTTGGAATTCTTATAACCTTAAATGGTGTCCCATATTTGGTTGTGAAATTATCCAAAATATACTCTAAATTTTCCTCAATTTGAGGTCCATCTGAAACTCCCTCAGGATACTCTGCCACTAATAAAGTTTCTTCATTTAACAACTTCATATGCATATCGATATGATGTATTGCATCAAATGGAAGCTCTTCCATTTTAATATAATTTGTAATACCCATAAATTCATTCATTATATTATTAATTTCTTCTTCCGTGTGATCTGGGTAATTCACACCACCATAAGGACCAGAACCATCATTTTCATCAAGTATCAAATTAGAGGCAAAAGCTGTTCCGAAGCCATCACTCATAAAATTGCCACCTGTTGAGACAATTTCATAAGGGGCTTGTGAAGTTTGATATAAATTAATTCCTAAATAATCTGAAAGAACTTCAGGAAAAGCATCATCATCAGGTCTAGGTCTGTTATAAATCCAATCTACCAAATATATAGAATCAACATCATTACTATAAACAGTATTTTGAGCATAATCTCTCATCCAAATACTGTTAGTATTAACATCCAGGTATTCTACATTCTCTGTATTTACATTATTTGATTGTAAATACGCATTTACCTGACTAGGACTGTCACATGCAATAATAACAGTACATTCATCTACAGAATTTCTAACAATTTCTGTTAATATAGGCTCAAAACCTTCCCATGTAATAGTTAATGCCTGTATCTCTTCCCATTCTGCCATTGTCCTAACAGTAAAATCTGGGGGTGATGTGAAAATATCTAGATTAGAACTTGTTTTAAATGAATCTAAATAACTTGTTATTTTATTTTTTTCTTCTTTTAAAAATTTCTTTGGCAATAATTCAAGAGACTGTGAATTTACAAATGAAAAGAAAAAAAGAAGTATTAAAAATAATGGACTTAAGTTTATCATAATAAAAAATTTTTAAGTATAATATATTTAATAAATTAACACTTTTTTTAATAAAACATCTTCAAGTTTTTCATTAATAATTTCAACAAAATAGGAACCTGAAGATAATTTAGATGTATTAATTTTATTTTCATTTAATCTAACTTTAGCATTAGAAATTTCTTTCTTCCCAATAGTGTTATAAATAGTTAAATAATAACTATTCATTGAATCTAAACCATCAACTACTAATGACTGTATATTAGGGTTAAAGTATGTCGAAATATTATATTTTTCATTTTCTAATACAGAGATTTGTTCAATATTAGTTACTGTAATAATCTCCGTAATTTGTGAAACACCACAATTAGAATCATCTAACACATTAAGTGTTACTACATAGGTCCCTGGTAAATCATATTCATGTATTGGATTTTCTAAATAAGAGGATGAACCATCACCAAAATCCCAAAAAAACTGGGATCCAATAGAACTGTTTTCAAAGCTAACCTCTAAACCATTTTGATAAATATTTCCTATTTGAGCATTAACTCCAGAATCAAAACTATTGGATTTTAAAAATAAAGCTGAATCATATTGATCATCTGAACCATCTGCAATAGATATTCTTAATCTATAAACCACACCTTGCTTAATCTCTTTTTCTAGACTAATAGGGATAGTAAAGCCATCATATTGAATGTTCTCACCTTCTGAGTTATCTACGTAAAAATTTGAATTTAAGTTTTCATTAATATTGTTGATAGAAATAGGAATTTCTGAGTTTGGTAAAAGTGCAATATTCATAGGTTGTAAACCAATTTCAGCATCTAAATTACCAATCTCATTTTCATAGGGTTCAGAAATAAAAAAACCAAAAATATCATTAAACCATGAATCAACATATTCGGGATACTCTTCAGAGGCAAAAATAAATTCACAGGCTAATAAATTATCCGAAGCTGCAACAAAATCAAACTCAATAACACACGCATCAAAAGTAAGAAGATCAGAGTTAAGAGAATTTAATACACCATCACCTGAAGAAGCATGACTACTGCTAATACAAGTGCTATTATTTGGACCTACAGCGCTCTCAACTTTTCCTGTGGATAGTATAACACCTTGAGAAATACCAAAGTCATCACCATTATAATAAAAAGCACCAACAGATTGTGGTGACGCAGTAATATTCATATCATAAATATCTACACAAAACCCAAATAAATTTTCTTGTATAAATGTTTCAATTAAGTTAAAAGGAATAGCGTCAACTTGAAGAAGGGAAGAATTCCTAGAAGAAAAAACTTCATTGTTTTCATATACTACTCTTTTTTGTGAAAAGATTGTAGTTGAAATAAGAAAAAATAATACAACTATTTTATAAAAATAAATCATATATTAAAATTAATTAACATATAGTATGCAAATACCATTCCAAACATGGATAAAATAAAAAATAAAATTAAGATTTTTCATAAACTAAATATTAACTAAATTTACTGAATATACCACAAATCAATATGTTGTTTAGATTTTTATTCATATATATTAGTTTATCCTTCAATGTTTTTTCACAAAATATTGAATTAATAGAATCATTCATTGGCTACCAAGAAGACTCTGAAATAATTTCTTTTACTCCAAATAACCGAATTATTATAAGTGGTGATTATAGCGGTAATATAAATCTTTGGGACCTGAAGTACCAAACGCTAATTAAAACTATTAAGGCTCACAAAAAACCAATAAACAGTATTAAGTTTTCAGAAAATGGGAAAAAATTTACTACATGCTCAATTGACTCAACTGTCAAGATATGGGATTTTAATTCAGGTAGACTTGTAGATTCTGTTAAACTAAATAATATTCCTCAAATAGCATTATTTAACAAAAAAGGAAATGGATATTTAATTTTTAGTGACAATGGAGATGTACTTGAAAAGAAATATAGATATCGTAAAATATCAAAAAAGTTTTCTGGTAAGCAAAATTTTTTAGACGCCATACTTTCTCACGATAAAAAACACATTATCACATGCGACGAAAAGTCTTTAAAAATGAAAGACTATTATTCAGGAGAAATAAAGTGGGAAATGACACACCCAGCAAAAAACATTTTTTCAAAAGTTCAAATTCATTCACAAGACACCATAGTCTTATGGAGTGAAAACGGTAATATTAATTTTTGGAAAACAGAAAAACAAAACTCATTGTTAGAAATTAATGCAACTAATCTTCATAATAGACTTTCAATAAATAATCACTGTGATATTATTATTTCTGGTTATTACAAAGATCGTCCATTTTTAATAAATTTAAATGAAATTGACTTTTCAGAAGATTATAAAACAGACTTTGTGATTGCAAATACATTTTTATCCAGTTTAAACAAAAAATATCTTGTGAGTTCTGGTAGAGAAAGAAGACATCGTTTAATGGAAATTAAAAAACATAAATTTTTTCCCATTTCAGTTCAAAAAAGAAAAATTGCTGATAAAAAAGAATTTGTTACTAACTCTAGATATGTAGTTTTAGAAATCTGGGATAACGCTCAAGTTGATGGAGATACAGTTTCATTAAATTTTAATGGTGACTGGATTTTAAAAAACTACGGATTAGTTAGAGGAAAAAAACAAATTTTCCTAAAACTGGAAGAGGGGCAAACAAATGAATTAATTTTCTATGCTAAAAATTTAGGCAGAATTTCGCCGAATACCACAGCTATAACATTAATTGATAAAAAAGAAAAAAAAGAATTTGAAATTAACTCCAACTTAGATGAAAATGGAAAAATTACATTAATTAACACAAAAAATAGAACACCATTTCAAGATAATCTACTTAAAAATGAAAATTACTGATTATAGACATTAAGCTTGTTAAAAACTACATTTTTTATCATGACTGAATCAACTCCACCAAAATCATTTTCTCTGTATACTGTTCCATAAAAACTTCCTGAAATAAAAGCTTCATCATTATTGAGTTCGGCAACATCTAAAAAACCTACATGCCCAATATATTCTATATTCTCATCACCTTGAGCCGCACTATATCTTTTAATATTATAAACAATTGTTAAAATAGGACTTTCATCACTGCCAATATAAGCTGAATTTCCACTTGAAACTTGAAAGCTTTCTTCTAATTCATTTGCGGTGGTAATTATTCTTAATGAATGTTGCATTCCGTCCCAAGAAGAATAACAGTTGTTAGGGTCATTATAATAATCAATTGAACTAATATCTATATAATATCTTTCATTTCCTGTATCACCATCATCATACTTACTAATTGTACACACTTCCGAATCAAAACAATCACCAAGCATAAACTCATCAGAAAGGTAGTTAGCTGAATAGGGCCCAAAATCAGCAACACCGCTTAATCTGTTTTCAGTTCCAGCAGTAAATTCAACGTTAGGCTCACAAGAAATAAATAAAAAAATTGCAAAAAGAAGAAATAAATTTTTCATTAGAAATAAATCTTTAATTAGCTTTGTATGTATCTAAAGTTAAGATTTTTAATAAAATATTAAGATAAAATCCTTTCAATTTTTTGATTTTGAAGAAAAAAAAAGTAATTATAGCATTGTCAGGGGGGGTTGACTCCAGTGTATCTGCCTATCTATTAAAAGAAAAAGGATTTGATGTTATAGGAGTTTTTATGAAAATTTGGCATGAAGGCAGTACTAAATCAAAAGAGATTTGCCCGTGGGTAGAGGATAGTTCATACGCATTAGAAGTTGCCGAACAATTAAATATTCCATTTCATGTTGTTGATTTAAGCAAGGAGTATAAAAAAAGAATCATTGATTATATGTTTAGAGAATATTCTAACGGAACAACTCCAAACCCAGACATCTTATGTAATAAAGAAATAAAATTTGATGTTTTTTTAAATCATGCCTTAAAGCTTGATGCCGATTTTGTAGCTACTGGACATTATGCAAATAAAATAATTAATTCACATAACACCTATTCTTTAACAGAAGCTATAGATAAAAATAAAGACCAAAGTTATTTTTTATGTCAGTTAAACCAAGAGCAATTAAAAAAAATAATTTTCCCAATTGGCGGTCTATTAAAATCTCAGGTAAGAGATATTGCACTAAAACAAAAATTAGCAACCGCAGACAGAAAAGACTCTCAAGGTCTTTGTTTTGTTGGGAAAATTAAAATACCCGAATTTTTATCTAAAAAATTGGATAAAATAAATGGAAATATTATAGAAATTGATTCAACAAACCACATATATAAAAAACAAAAGAAATCAATTCAAGAAAAAAGCAAATCATTTGAATATTTACCAAAAGATGGAATTACTATAGGTCAACATTATGGGGCTCACTTCTTTACTATTGGGCAAAGAAAAGGATTAAATGTTGGAGGTAAAGAAAAACCTTTATTTGTAATTAAAACTGATGTTAAAAAAAACATCATATATGTAGGAATGGGGGAAAAACATCCTGGACTTTATAAAAAAGCATTGAAAATAAAAAATGAAAATTGCCATTGGATTAGAAAAGATTTAAAATTAAAAAATGGAGAAGAAAGAGATTTTTTAATTCGAACAAGATACAGGCAACCATTAATTCCAGGCAAATTAATGATGCATGAAGACTACTTATATATCGAATTCTCTAAAAAAGTAAAAAGCATAACCCCGGGGCAATTTGCAGCTTGGTACTTAAATACTGAACTTGTTGGATCTGGGCCAATTCTAGAATAGAATCTAATTATTTAAATTGTCGAAACTACCATTTATATAATTAGTTAAAGCTTCTCCTTTCAATAAATTTTGTGATAAGAGAGCTAAATTAATAGCATTTCTAATCAATTTCTTTTTTCCCTCTCCCTTTGTTTTTAATATTTTAGTTATCAATTTATGATTTGTATTGATTACTAAATTATATGAATCTGGCATGTTTTGCATACCCATCATTCCACCACCTGTCATACTCATCTCCTTCATTCTTCTCATAAACTCCGAAATAGTTATCGAAAAAGGTGAAGAAGTTGGTGGTAAATTTTCAAACACAACAGTATAACCTTCTTTTGGCAGAGATTCTTCAATTAAAGGTTTTAATGTATCTTTTTGCTTGTCACTTAAAATTGATTCAACTTCAACTTCCTGTTTTATTAATTTATCAATTGAATCTGAATCCACTCTAACAAAACTAGAGTTCTCTATTTTTGATTCAAATTTTTGAACTAAATGTGATATAATCGGACTATCTAACAGTAGAACCTCATATCCTCTTTCCTTGGCCTGTGCAATATAACTGTGTTGAGAATTTACATCACTTGCATATAAATAAATAGTCTTTCCATCTTTATCTTTTTGTGTGTCTTTTATTTTGTTAGAAAACTCCTCCATTGTAAAAAAAGAATCATCCACATTAGGATATAAAGAAAATTTTGAAGCTCTGTCATAAAATTTCTCATCACTTAACATGCCGTATTCAACAATAAGTTTCATATCATTCCATTTAGACTCAAAATTCTTTCTATCATCTTTGAACATTTTACCTAATTTATCAGAAACCTTTTTGCTAATATGGGAAGATATTTTCTTAACATTAGAATCACTTTGTAAAGCTGATCTTGAAACATTTAACGGAATATCCGGAGAATCTATCACGCCATGAAGAAGGCCTAAGAAATCTGGAACAACACCCTCTACGCTATCAGTAACAAAAACTTGATTACAATACAACTGAATCTTATTCTTATTAATATCAACAGAAGGACTAATCTTAGGGAAATATAAAACACCTGTCAAATTAAACGGAAAATCTACGTTTAAATGAATATGAAAAAGTGGCTGCTCAAAATTATATGGATATAATTCTCTATAAAAACTTGAATAATCTTCAGACTTTAACTTTGAAGGTGATTTTTTCCAAAGAGGGCTTGTATTATTAATAATATTATCTTCTTCAATTTCTACTTCCTTTCCCTTTTTATCTTTTTCTTTTTTCTTGTTTGTGCCAAATTTTATTTCAACTGGAAGAAACTTGCAATATTTATTAAGTAAAGCTGAAATTTTTGAATCTTCTAAATACTCATTAGCATCATCTGAAATAAAAAGCACAACTTCTGTTCCTCTATCTTTCTTTTCAAAATCATTTAAAGAAAACTTTGGACTACCATCACACTCCCACAAACAACCTTTGGATTTTTTAAAAGACTTAGTTCTTATTTGAACTTTTTTAGAAACCATAAAAGAAGAATAAAAACCTAAACCAAAATGACCAATTATTCCAGAGCTTTTATCATCATCTTTATATTTTTTTACAAATTCCTCAGCTCCAGAAAAAGCTACTTGATTTATATATTTTTTCACTTCCTGAGAAGTCATGCCTATCCCGCTATCTTTAATTGTGATTGTTTTCGCTTCCTTATCAATTAAAATCTCTATTTTCAAATCACCTAATTCACCTTTAAATTCACCAACAGAAGCTAATTTCTTCAACTTAGATGTTGCATCAACTGCATTTGAAACCAATTCTCTTAAAAAGATTTCCTGATCTGTATATAAAAATTTTTTAATAATCGGGAATATATTTTCCGCTTGTATATTTATATTTCCTTTTTCCATATTAAATCAATATAATTTATTTTTTTGGGTGGGCAATATAATAAAAATCTGCCCATTTTTTAATTCCAAAAATTAAAAAAAACAACCATAATATAAACTCTATGTAATTTGGATTACTATTATATCCAAAAAACCCTTTTAAAAAGTCCCCTACTTTACCCTTGTCATGAAGAATATGGTAATACTTTCCTTTATCTTCATTAAATGTATAAAAAGAATTTCCCAGATCTTCAGTTTTTGGCTTCAAAATATCCCAAACTCTTGCTATTTGATAATCTGAACTAAATGCATCTTTATCTTTATTATATATGTACCCTTTAGATTTTGAAAATGCTATTTTTGATACAATAATTTCAGATTTTTTTTGATCTTCATTTGATAAATAAATAGATGATTCCTCCTCCCACTCTTTCCACTCATTATTAATCTCAGTAACTCTAGATTCAACAATATACTCTTCTATTTCATGAGTACCATAAGCAATTAATCCTGCAGCAATAAAAACAAGCAATAAAGTAGTAGAAGCAAAAAAGGTTTTTATAGGAATTTTTTTACCTGTCACAAAAATTAAATAGATAATAAAAACAGCAAATAAGAAACCTAATGAAACTCCCATGAAATTCAAATCTCCACTTTTAATGTCATTAAATAGTAGAATTATTATCTCAAAACCTTCTCTAAGTATGGCAAAAAGAATCAATAAAAACAATCCCCAACTTTCATTTTTACTTATAGATTGCTGAACACTTGATTCAATAACTGTTTTACTACTAACCTTTTTAGAAAGCCAAAAAATGACATAAAATAAAAACCCAGCTGTTATATACATAGAAACTCCTTCAAACAATTTCTCATAAGCTGAAGGAATCTTTCCACCTAAAAAGAAAAAAACACAACCCACTAAAACACTTGCAATAATTCCACCAAAAACACCAAGCCAAATATTTCTCTTTTGACCTACTATATTATTGATGTTTATATAAGTATATATAATTCCAACAATTAATCCTGCCTCAAGGCATTCTCTAAAAATAATTATAAACTCTTTCATATTTTAAAATTTTAAAATGCCAAATTTATTTAGAAATGCTCTAAATAAAGAATTTTATTAAATAAAATTGTAAATTTAAAGACTTAAAATTAATAGTATGTCATTTTCACTAGTCATAGAAATTTATTTCATTATCATTCTACTAATATTTGGATTTTTATTTTTCTCTAACTTATTTAGATTAGATAAATACTTAGTAGCTCCGTTGTTCAATAAAAGTAGAGAGTTTTATTTATCTATTTTAAGCTACCCAATTATAGTATTAATCATTATTGGCTTACTAGATTTTGGGAGTGGAACAAAGTTGACTATGCAACTATACGCACCTGTGAAATTCGAAAAAGAGAAAACTAAAAGATATGACGCAATAAAAAACAAGCTACTACAAATCAGAGATTTACAAGTGATATACAAATCTAACTCCCCTGCAAATAGATTTGCAAATAATTTTACAGAATTAATTAATTTTGGAAAAAATGATTCTATTGTACTCTCCAAATACATAGAAAAAAGTGAAATAATAATTAACCCTGAATGGATTGCAAATGGTTGGAAAGAAAGTGAAATAAAAAAGACTAAAAAAACATATATAACTCCAAACGGAGAGGAAAAAGTTAATACTGACGAAGGATGGATTAAGAGGAGTTGGTTTGAAAAAGTAGAACTAGGAAAAGTGAAAGTATGTTGTTCTGAAAAAGATTCTATTCAAATAAAAAACATTGAAAATTTAGCTACTGTTCCATTTACAAACAAAAAATTTAATCTGTCCGCAAAAAAAATAGTCAAATCTAACACTGAAATTAGTGTTTTTGAAGTAAGTGATCCTGACCCTTATGACCCAACTGAAGCTTTGAAAATAGGTGACTTAAACGAAGTTAACTTAGATGGAAATTGGGAATAGTATAAAAACAGAATTTTCTTTTTTTGACAAATCTATTAAAGAATCAAATTGTCAATGCTACAAAATATTTGCTCACTATAACAAAAATTCATTTTCTTTTACCATATTTAATATTGAAAATGAAGAGTTCTTAGGTCTAAAATCATTTATTTTTGACCAACATGAAGATAATTTAAATTATTTATTAAGACAGTCTAGTGTTTTTAAATGGTCATTAAACTCCTTGACAATAAATTATTTTAATACAACATGTACACTTGTCCCTAATTCTCTTTTTGATGAAAAATTTAAAAGAAAATACCTGGAAATTAACAGCCCAGTGGAAAAAGAAGATGAGATTCTAATAGATAAACTAAAACATATTAACGCTGTTGTTATATACTCTGTTCCACAAAAACATTTAAATGCACTAAGAAAAATAAAAAATATCAAAATAAAACACAGTGCAACTATATTTCTAGAAAGTATCTTAGAGCAATCTAAACAATCTGCAAAAAGTAATTTTTTTATAGATGTTTCCACCAAGAGTTTTAATATTGCATTTGTTAAAAATTCAAAGTTAATTTTCTACAATAATTTTAAATTTAAATCTAAAAATGATTTTTTATACTATGTTTTAAATTGTTACAATACACTAGATATTAATTCTAAAGAAGTTGAACTTATCATCTCAGGAGAATTTAAAAAAGATGAAGTAATTAACAATTTGAAAATGTATATAAAAAAATTTAAATTAGAAACTAGACCAACTAATTACTTATTCAGCCACACTTTCAACAATGTACCAAATCATTATTTCCACAAATTGTTTAATCAAATTAAATGCGAATAATACAAGGAAAACATAAAAATAGAAGATTTACAATTCCAAAAAAATTTAAACTCAGACCGACAACTGACAAAGCAAAAGAAAGTTTATTTAATATCCTTGGAAACATGTACGACTTAAACAGTCTTAAAGTTTTAGACTTATTTTCAGGATCTGGCAACATTACTTATGAATTTGCTTCCAGAGGCTCTAATGTTACATGTGTAGAAATAAATAAAAAATATGTAAAATTTATTTATGATACTAGTGAACGATTTGGGATAACTAACATTATTAATCAAATAGATGTTTTTAGATTTCTAAAAAAATGTGACAAAAAATATACTATAATATTTGCCGACCCACCATTTGATTTTCCTAAAGAAATTTATTCTAAATTAATAAAAGCTATCTTTGAAAACAAATTAATTACTAATGACGGTATTTTAATTATTGAACACTCAAGTTTTATAAATTTTGAAAAGCATGTGAGTTTTTTAAAATCAAAAAAATATGGAGATGTTAATTTTAGTTTTCTTAAAAATTAAAAAATGAAAATTGCAGTTTTTCCCGGAAGTTTTGATCCAATAACGTTAGGGCACTTAGATATTATTCAAAAAGCAGATAAAATATTTGACCTAATTATTATTGCTTTAGGGAGAAATGATTTGAAAAATAGTTTTTTAAAAAGTGATGTGAAAATGAATATGCTAAAAAAAGTTTTTCGACAAAAAAAGAACATAATAATAAAACAATATAACTCACTGACAATAGATTTTTGCAAAAAAAATAATGCTAAATTTATTATTAGGGGCGTAAGAAACACACTTGACTTTGAAGCCGAAAAACAACTTGCATTAATGAATGAAGATTTAGAAAATTCTATAACTACTATTTTTATACCTTGCAGTAAACAATATGAAGCCATTTCTTCAAGTATTGTAAAAGACATCATAAAAAACAAAGGTCAACTTGAAAAATTTATCCCAAAAGAAATTATCACTGAAATAAAATCTATACACTATTAGATGATAAATATGTTTTAACTAACTCTTGTATTGAAAAAAAAGAATTTGACAAAACATCTTCCAAATCCTTACTAGAAACCCACTTTAAATGTGTAATACCTTCTTCCAATTGAGGCTTTAAATTTTCCAACTGATTGGAGTAAAATAAAAACCAATGCGTTTCTTTTAACTTAACATCCCCATTTTCATGATACATATGATATGTTTTTGAAATAAAAGAACCAAATCTAATTTCAGACAAACCACACTCCTCAGCAATTTCTCTTTTAGCCGCAATACTTAATCTTTCATTTTCTTCAACTTTCCCTTTAGGTAAATCCCAAAAACCATTTCGAAAAATAAATAACCTTTGTTTTAAACTATTCTCAACAATTCCACCAGCCGCAACAATAAATTCAAATTGCCTTAAATTATATAGCAAATGCTGCCAGTCATTTTGTACATTATCAGATTTTAATATAAGTCTCTTTTGACAACTATCATTAGTTTTTAAAACAATATAGATAGCCGAAATAAATTCACTCAAAGATTCAAAAAATAAAATACAAGAAAGTTTTGAGTCAATTTTAGAAAAAGGTTTTATTTCAAAAGAAATATTCTTAAAAAAAACTTTATAAATTTGCGACATGATAATATAAATTATGAAACATAATCAAATAGCTAAACTTCTTTTACAAATTAAAGCAATAAAATTAAATCCTAAAAATCCTTTTATTTGGTCTTCTGGAAAAAAATCACCCATTTATTGTGACAACCGATTGACTTTATCTTACCCAAATATAAGAATGAAAATTCAAGAAGGCTTAATTAATTTAGCTAAAAAAGATTTTATGACCACTAATTTAATTGCAGGTGTTGCCACCGCCGGAATTCCCCACGGAATACTAATAGCTGACAAAATGAATCTTCCTTTTATATATGTTAGATCACAAGAAAAAACACACGGAAGAAAAAATAAAATTGAAGGAGAAATAAATCAAAATAAGAAGGTTCTAATTGTAGAAGACTTAATCAGCACTGGCAAAAGTAGCTTAAATGTTGCCGAATCCTTGAAAAAATATGGATGCGATATTATAGGTATTATTTCAATATTTAATTATAATTTCCCTGAAACTAAAGAAAGACTAAAAAACCAAAAAATAAAATGCAGTTCATTGTGTAGTTTTAATGATCTAATAAAACAAGCTGAATTAGACAACTATATTTCAAAAAAAGAACTTGACACTATTATTCATTGGCACTCAGAATTTTAGAGAAAAGTTAGAATTCTCTTAAATAGTACTTATACTTATTATCTAAATAATCATAATCTTTATTTTTAAAATACACGAATAGATCAGAAAAGAATTCCAAAAATAAATTCAAAATTAAATTTCTATCAACATTATGTTTTAATATCTGAAACATAGAAATGGGATTATTTTCCTTAAATGGAAAAACTTTTTGATTAATATTAATCCCAACCCCTATAACAAGAGATTTTATTTTTCTTTTAAAAATTGAAGTTTCAATTAAAATTCCTGAAATTTTACGACCATCAACTAATATATCGTTTGGCGATTTAATTTCTATAGATGATGTTTTAATAAATTTTTTCAAAGAATAAATAATTGCAAGTGATGTTATAATATTAAAATATGACTTTTGATTAATTGAAACGTTATCAGGTTTTATATATATGCTAAATAGTAGATTTTTATTTTCTTCAGAGTACCATTTTTTTTCTATTTGCCCACGACCTTTTGTTTGAAAATCAGCCACAATAACTAAATTATCTTTGATTTTTTCATCTCTAACTAAGTTTGACAACAAACTATTAGTAGAGTCTAATTTTTTGTAACGAATAATTTTATTAAACATGATAATTAAATTGCATAAAGAAAACTAAAAATATTTAATTATTTAAAATTAGTTACAAGATAAAGTTATATTTTTGTTAATATATATACATATAACTACATGAACTTTGAAGAAACGAAATTAAATCAAAAAATTGAAGCAATAATTGAAGCAATTGAAAAAAAAGGAGGTAGTGAAATTGTAAGTATAAACCTAGAGTCTATAGAAAATAATCCTTGTGATTTTTTTATAATATGCAATGGGAATTCGAATAGACAAATTCAAGCAATAGCTAAAGGTATAGAAGAAAAAACTTTAAAAGAATTAAAAATAAAAGCTTGGCAAAAAGAAGGTTTAAACTCTGATTGGATTTTACTTGACTACCTTGATGTTGTAATTCATGTTTTTAAACCCGAAGCAAGAGATTTTTATAACCTAATTGGACTTTGGGGGGATGGGGAAATGAAAACTATAAAAAACACAAAAAATTGAAAAAATTGAAAAAAAATAAACAATTTAATTTTTATTGGATATACTTAATATTCATTACTGGACTTATTGGACTGCAAATTTTCAGTTCATTTGTAGGAAAGTATAAAACTATTGATGAAACTAAGTTTTTTACGTTTTTAGAAAACGGTGATATTGAAAAAATTCAAATTATAAATAGAGATTTTGCTGAAGTTTATATTAAAAACAGTAAAATAAATAATTCATCTCATCAAGAAAACAAATTAAATAAAATTGGACCACATTATAAATTTGAAATTTTAGATATCACATCTTTCCGAGAAGATATAAAAGAACATAATAATACAAATACAGAAAATATTATATCGTGGACAGCCATAAAAAGAAATACAAACTGGTCTAGTGATATTCTTTCTTGGATAATACCAATCGGTATTATGATTTTAATCTGGTTTTTTATTATGAAGAGAATGAGCAGTGGTGGAGCTGGAGGGCAAATATTTAATATCGGAAAATCTAAAGCCCAATTATTTGATAAAGATAAAATGCAAACAATAACATTTAATGACGTTGCTGGTTTAGAGGGAGCTAAAGAAGAGGTAGAAGAAATTGTTAGTTTTTTAAAATCGCCAAAAAAATACACATCATTAGGGGGCAAGATACCAAAGGGTGTTCTTCTTGTAGGCCCTCCAGGAACAGGAAAAACACTCTTAGCAAAAGCTGTAGCTGGAGAAGCAAAAGTTCCATTTTTTTCTCTAAGTGGCTCAGATTTTGTTGAAATGTTTGTAGGAGTTGGAGCTTCAAGAGTTAGAGATTTATTTAAAATGGCTAAAAGCAAATCCCCTTCAATAATATTTATTGATGAAATTGATGCAATTGGAAGAGCAAGAGGAAAAAGTCAAATTACTGGAGCTAATGATGAAAGAGAAAATACACTAAACCAACTACTTACTGAAATGGACGGCTTTGGCACCAATCATCACGTTATTGTTGTTGCAGCCACTAACAGAGCTGACATCTTAGACAGGGCACTAACAAGAGCCGGAAGGTTTGATAGGCAAATATATATTGATTTACCTGAATTAGATGAAAGAAAAGAGATCTTTGGAGTACACACAAAAAAAATAAAAATTGATAAAAATCTAGATTTAAATTTTTTGGCAAAACAAACTCCAGGCTTTAGTGGTGCTGACATAGCTAACATTTGTAATGAAGCAGCATTAAACGCTGCGAAAAACAACAAAAAGAAAATAGAAAAAGAAGATTTCCTTGAGGCAATCGACAGAATAGTTGGAGGGCTTGAAAAGAAAAACAAACTTGTATCAAAGATTGAAAGAGAGACTGTAGCATACCATGAGGCAGGTCATGCAATAGTAAGTTGGATGCTTGAACATGCAGCACCACTAATTAAAGTAACAATAGTTCCTAGAGGTAAATCTTTAGGAGCAGCTTGGTATTTACCTGAAGAACGTCAACTTACCACTAAAGATCAAATATTTGATGAAATGTGTGTCGCAATGGGAGGCCGAGCTGCCGAAGAGTTAATTTTTAGAAAAGTTACTACAGGAGCATTATCTGATTTAGAAAAAATAACCAAGCAAGCAAGAGCTCTGATTGCAATTTTTGGGTTAAATGATAAAATAGGAAATGTTACATATTATGATTCGTCAGGACAAGATTCTCCATTTACAAAACCCTATAGTGAATTTACGGCAAAGTTAATAGATGAGGAGATAAAAAAAATAACATCTAAGGCGTATAATAAAGCAAAGAAAATACTTTCTGAGCATAAGAAAAGTTTAATTTCCCTAGCTGATTTATTATTAGAAAAAGAGGTTATTTTCAAAAAAGATGTTGAAAATATTTTAGGGAAAAGAAAATGGAAAGAAGTAGAAAGAATCAGGGTTAATAAAATCAAAAAGAAATAAGTATGGCTTATTCTCATCCCATAAAAAAAATATTTGAAAATATAGGAGAAGGTTTTTTTTCTAAAAAGAAAACTACCCCCTCTAATAAATTTGAAATTTCAAAAGATGACCCAATCGATGTTATTTTTGCAAAAAAATTAAATAATAGCGGTGGTAAATTTTTTTATTGCAATAATAAACAAAAAATAAAAAAAATTCTTGAAAAATTTCTTAATCACTTAGAAATTGAAAAATTATACTGTTCAGATAAAAATATTCAACAAATACTAACTAGTTTAAATCTCAATTTCGAAATTACTAATTTTGAGAAATGTCAAGGTATAATTTCAACATGCGAATATGTTATAGCAGACCAAGGAAAAGTATTACTATCATCTGAACAAATTAAAAATAATAAATTAAGCAATTTCCCAAATGAACTCATTATTATTTCATATACATCACAAATTGTGAAGAGAATAAATGATGCTATGAGGGCACTAACAAAAAAATATAAATACAAAACCCCATCTAATATATCTACTATAGGCAATGGTGTAAAAAATTTAAATGTAATTATTATTGAAGATTTTAAATCTTAAATATGCCCTTAACATTTAGTGAAATAAAAAGCAGAACAATAGTAGGCATAATTTATGCCTCTATATTTTTATTAGCTGCAAGAAGCCCTAACCATATACTCCTAATATGTTTACTAAGTTTTTTATGTATTAGCTGCCTTATTGAATTTCATCAAGTTTCGAGAAAATCAAATAATTTTTTTTTCAAATTACTTACACCATTAATATTCATTTTTTTTCCAATTTATTGCCTTTTTTTAATTAAAAGTCAGTTCATAAATGGAGAGGATCTACTCACATTCTTAATTTTATTAATATGGTCTAGTGATGTGTCAGCATTTTTTACAGGAAAATTATTTGGAAAAACGAAACTAACAAAACACTCCCCTAATAAAACATTGGAAGGACTACTAGGAAGTTTTATCGCTTGTTTAATCATAGGGCCTATTATTATGTTATTAATGGACATTAAATTTAATATAAATATATATTTATTATCATTCTTAATTTCATTATCTGGGAATTTTGGAGACTATTTAGAATCCCTTCTAAAAAGAAATTTTAATAAAAAAGATAGTGGAAATATACTGGGAAGTCATGGGGGAATATTTGATAGGATTGACAGCTTACTAGTCAGCGCACCTTTATTTTATTTTATTTTAAAGTAAAATTCCTTCTATTTCTTTTAAGTAAGAAATTTTATAAGTTGCTTGAACCTTGGTATTCAAAAATTTATAATTAAAAAAAACTTGATCCATCCCGAATTTCCTAGCACCATATATATCACTAATCAAATCATCTCCAATCATTAAACATTCTTCTATTTTCGCGCCACATTTATCTAAAGCAAATTGAAATATTTTTTTATTTGGCTTTAAAACACCAACATCCTCAGAAACAACTATTTTATCAAAAAAACCAAAAATACCAGATTTCCTAAGCTTTATATACTGGACCTCTTTAAAACCATTAGTAATAATGTGTAAATTGTAATGTAAACTTAAGTTAAATAAAACCTCATTAGCCCCATCCATTAATTTGGTTTGATAAGGAGAATTTGCCACATAATAATTGCCAATTTCCTCAGATAAACACTTGTCATTAATATTAAAATTAATGAGCGTTTTTAAAAAACGTTGGTATCTCAAAACATCTTTTGTTAATATACCTTCTCTATATTTGAGCCATAGTTCTCCATTAACTTTCTTATAATTTTTAATAAATTGTGTTTTTGAAGGAACACCTTTCTTTTTAAGTAAAAATTTATCATAAATATAACCTAGTACAATTTTTGAGTTGTAATCAAAATCCCAAAGTGTATTATCTAAGTCAAAAAAAAGATGTTTATATTTCATAATATGTTGTTAAAATAAATTGCCTTATTCAAAATATTGAGTTTGTTTTAATTAAATAATAAGGTCTGTTGACACTACCAAAACCTGAATAAAAATTCTTTACCCCCTCAATATTAGATCCTTCAAAATCTAATAATACTTCATTCTCACAATTTGATTTTATAAAATTATCAATTAAAAATGTCATAGCATGATATTGTTTATAATTTGGTTCAGTGACATTAAAAAGCATTATCTTTCTTTTATAAGAAGATAAAAAAAAAGCAGCTGAAATAACATTATTTCCATGATTACAAACTCCTACTAACTGTCCCTTTTTTTTATTTAAACAAGTAGTAATTATTTTTTTTATTATCAAATAATTCTGATCCTTAAAAAGAAAGTTCTTTTGAATCGACCTCCTAATTTTTTTATTTGTTTTATATAAATTCATAAATACATCAACATTTATTTTATTTATTATTCTCAAATTAAATTGTTTGCTTTTTTTTAAATTTCTAAGTGTATTAGTATTGTATCTACTCTTTAAATCACTATATGATAAACTTAGGTCAATCTCAAAATTGTTTAGAAAGGATATGTTGCAATCACGAATTAGATTTATCAATGAATGTTTTTTGAACTCTACAGCAAACTCTGATGTTGAATGGAAAATGAATTTTTTAAATTTTTTTCTGAAAATATTATCATAACATAATTTAATAGAATTATCATTAATCAAGTTTTTGTTTTTATAAAAAAACCCTAATTGCTGACAAAATAACGGTTGATATGACTTTTTAAAAAAAAATAAATTTTTAAAAATCACAGGAAAAACAACTTCATAGTCTCCAAAAACAATACCATCCCAATTTTTACAAACTAAATCTAGATACCAGGAAAGTCCATAAATTCTAGGGTTTATAGAGCCTGAAATACAATTATCCCATTTTTCTCTATTTATTTCATTATTTTTTATATACTTAAAATTATTCATTTATCAAACCAGAGGCATATTTTATCATATTTTTAAAAACTGATTCCCAACCCGACCAATCTCCTGAAAAATCCAAAGACTGATTATGCCAAATTGAAATAAAATTACCGTCAACACTTTTCACCTCATCAATTAAATTTTTTATATATAAATCAGACTGTCTACTATCTAATCCTAAATAATTTTTTAAAGTTACATCCATAACTATAAATGGATGGATTTTTAAATCTGTCTCTGTTTCAACATTTAAATCATAAAAAAAATAACTATTACTTGTGCCACTTCTAAAACCAGGCACAGTCGCGTATCCCATAGAATAATCATTTTTAATACTTGTTTTTAAAAGATTGTTATACATATTTGGAACATCTAATTTAATATAATGTTGTCTACTATGAATGACTTCTCGATGAATTATTTCTTGTAATCTTTCATTCTCTTTAAACAAAAAATTATTTTTAGAAATAGACTTATAAGATGGGTGAAGGCCTACTACACAATAATCATTGACTAATTTAATTTTAGATTGAAATTTTTTACTTGAAAAAGAAATGGATTTATCATATTTATCATAATCGCCCAAAAGGAAAAAAAATATTGTATTTAATTTATGTTTTTTAGAAAGTTGTAAAATGTAATTAAAATTATCATATGGGTCTTTTTCAAAACCAAAAATGACCTTAAGTCTTTTTAATAAATTAGAATAATTAAATAAAAAAATATCAACTAAAAATGCCCCAATTGTTCTAATAATTCCTTTTTCTAGGTATAAATATGCACTATCAATGTCTATTGTATTAATAAATTTGAATTTTTTAGTGGGAAATTTTAATTGAGGATATTTTTTAATTAGTGCTAATTTTAAAATTTGAGCCCATTGATCCACAACTGGCTTGTTTAAAAATCCATGTTTATATGCTAAACTTTCCTTGGCTTCAAATCTACCAAACTTATCCTTAATGTGAGGCAGGTACTCTTCATATCTAGTTAACATATAAAAAGTAGCACCAAATGGATCAAAAGACAAAGTTGAATTTTTAACTAAAAAAAAACATGGCAGATCATTGTACTTAGAAATATTTATATTCCTTTCAACAACTCCTTTCTCAAATAAAATAGGGTGTGACTGAAAGAATAATTCTTCTTTTAACTTAGAATGAGTATAACTTATTTTAGGATCATTAGAGTTTAGAAAAAAATGTTTATCAGTGGAAAAAGTGACTTTAATACCTAATATTTGAGTGAAAATTTGTCTAAAAACATATTTAACTCTAGGTGTTAAATTATGAGTATAAACAAGTAACATTTAAAATTTATTCTTTTTCTAAAGAATCCTCACTTTTTCTCTCCTCTTCAACAGGTGCCTCTTCAACAGGTGCCTCTTCAACAGGTGCCTCTTCAAC